>Ga0256839_1000410_pt1 | contig 55515 bp, 46 predicted proteins | sample 354166metaG_FD_185968 | JGI IMG/M metagenome (GOLD analysis project Ga0256839, IMG submission 185968) | Hydrothermal vent microbial communities from Mid Atlantic Ridge, Atlantic Ocean - 354-166 | ecosystem: Environmental > Aquatic > Marine > Hydrothermal vents | place: Atlantic Ocean: Mid... | reverse complement strand
ACGGGGGCTTCGGCACGGCCCCCAAGTTCCCCATGCCCTCCTATCTCCGTTTCCTGCTGCGCTACGCGGACCGCTTTCCCCACCAGAGGGAGGAAGCCCTCTCCCAAGTCACCCACACGCTCCGGAAGATGCGGGCAGGCGGAGTCTTCGACCAGCTCGGCTTCGGGTTCCACCGCTACTCCACGGACCGCGAGTGGAAGCTCCCCCACTTCGAGAAGATGCTTTACGATCAGGCCCTGCTTGCTCTGACGTATCTCGAGGCCTACCAAGCGACGGGCGAGGAGGAGTTCGCCCGAACGGCCCGCGAGGTCTTCGCGTACGTGCTGCGGGACCTCACCTCCCCCGAGGGGGCCTTCTACAGCGCCGAGGACGCCGACAGCGAGGGCCAGGAGGGGAAGTTCTACGTCTGGACCCGGGAAGAGCTCTTCCGAGCCCTGTCCCCCGAGGAGGCGGAGCTGGCCGTGGAGGTCTTCGGGATCGAGGCGGAGGGAAACTTCGCCGAGGAGGCTACCGGACGGCGCACGGGCGCGAACGTGCTCTACCTCCCCCGACCCCCCTCGGAGGCGGCCCGACGGCGGGGCCTGCCCGAGTCCCGGCTGAGGGAGCGGGTCGAGAGGATCCGCGAGAGGCTCTTCCGCGTCCGGGAGGGGCGGGTCCGGCCCCTCCGGGACGACAAGATCTTGACGGATTGGAACGGCCTCATGATCGCAGCTCTGGCGGTGGGCGCCCGCGTGCTGGAGGAGCCCGCGTACGGGGAGGCCGCCGAGCGGGCCGCTCGGTTCCTCGAGGCGAAGCTCGCAGACGGGGACGGGGACGGGAACGGAGGGCTGTGGCACCGCTACCGCGAGGGCGAGGCCGCCGTCCCCGGCTTCCTGGACGACTACGCCTTCCTCGCCTGGGGGCTGCTGGAGCTGTACCAAGCGACCTTCCGCGCGGAGCACCTGCGCCGGGCCCTGCGACTCGTTGAGGCGATGCTCGAGCGCTTTTGGGACGAGGAACGCGGCGGCTTCTACCACACGGCCCAAGGCGTGGAGACGCCCCTGGTGCGCCGCAAGGAGATCTACGACGGCGCCACCCCCTCGGGGAACGCCGTCGCCCTGGAGGTGCTCCTGCGCTTGGGCCACCTCACCGGGCGCGCGGACCTCCTAGGGCGCGCCGACCGGCTGCTGCGGGCGCTTCGGCCCGCGATGGCGGCCTCGCCCCTCGCGCACACCCACGCCCTCTTGGGGGTGGACTTCGCGCTCGGGCCGACGATCGAGATCGCGATCGTGGGACGGCGAGGATGGGAGGACACCCAAGGGCTCCTCCGCGAGGTCCGCAGGCGCTTCCTGCCCCGCTGCGGCGTGCTCCTCCTGCCGGAGCCCCCCGACGACGGAGGCCCGGCGGAGTCGGCCCCCTTCGCCAGCGACAGGCCCCTAAGGGCCGTAGCGGGGAGAGCGACGGCGTACGTGTGCCGAGGGCAGAGCTGCTCGGCGCCGATCACGAGCGGCGAGGAGCTGGGAGGCCTCCTGGATCGCTTACCGGACGAACTCGAACGTGAATAAGCTGCGGATGGGAAAACGCTTGCTGGCGTCCAGGATCTCGATGGCGACGAGTTCGTCCTTGTCCGTGAGATGGAGGATGACGCCCTCTTGCACTTCCACAGCCCCCGTTGGGCGCTTGCGCGAGAGCCGGATGTGCGCGGCGTCTACTTCCTTGTCGTAGCGCACCTGCATGGTGATCACCCCTGAGGCAGCTCCCGTCGCCGGAAGCCCCGCTTGAGAGGATACGCCGTAATCACCACAATTTCACCCTGCTCCTCCACGTAGACGACCTTCAGCGGCAGACCGCCAAAGCGGGATGGAAACGTTTTATAAGCGACTCTTCGGGGTCCTTCTGCCTCGACACGATCCGGATGAGCAAGGACATCTTCGATCTCCTCACGAGAGATGCGATATAGTCGCATATTATTCCGCGCATGCCGGGATAACTTCATGGCCTTTCAGAGGGTGAAGCGACATTCTTGAGGCTTCCGAGATCTAACTCCCTCCCTTGGAGGAGGAGGAAGGATCCGTTGTCTGGGAGGGTGGAGGCGCAGGGGGTGGGGCCCCCGGCTCCGGAAGAGTCGCCACGTTCGCGTCATGGCGGTTGTTCTCCAAGCGATTGGCTTGGAAGGCGTTCCCGCTGGAGCTCTGTAGGAAGATCCCGAATTGGCTCTCGCGGATCCAGTTCCGCACGAGGGAGTGCCCCCCGCCCCGTTCGAGGTAGACGCCTACCCAGTTCCCCCGGAGGCGGTTTCCTTCCAGCCGGGCCTTGCGGCTCTCCTTGAGGTAGATCCCCGCCTCCCGGCTGCGCTCGATCCGGTTCTCCGCAAGGGAGTTCCCCTCGGCGCGCGCGAGCAGCACGCCGTAGCGCCCCGCGCCCACGATCGAGTTGCGCGCCAGCCGGTTCGCGTGGGAATCCTCGAGCACGATCCCGTCGGTCTCGGGCTGCTCGATGCGGACCCCCTCGAGGGTGTTCTCGCGGGAGTTCAAGGCGTACACCCCGAACTCCGTGCGGCGGAGCACGACGTTGCGCAGGGTGGACTTTTGCGTCTCCACGAGCAGGATCCCCTGGGAGCCCGGCGGGAGGACGACGCCCTCGACCACGACGCCCTCGGAACGGATGAGCGCCAGATACGCGGGCCGATGGCGTGCGGTGACCTTCACGCCCTTCTGCCCCATCAGGTAGAGCACGGGTCGACCGTCGATCGAGTTGCTCGTCTCGATCGCGTGGACGAAGTGTCGGGGGAGGGAGCCCCAGACCCGCAGGGGTTTGGGGTTGTTCCGCCAGCGGTTTTCCCTGAGCACGTTCTGGGTTGAGGCGAGGAGGGAGAGCCCTCGGGCGTTGCGCTCGATCGCGTTTTGCACGAGTTCGTTGCGATCCGAGCTTTCTAAGAGGATGCCGTCCTCCCGGCTCGCCTCGACGACGTTGCGGGCCACGCGGTTCTCCCGAGATCCTCGGAGCACGATTCCTTGTGCGTTTCCTCGGAGCCGGTTCTTATAGAGGGCGTTTTCGCGGGAGTTCTCCACGAGCAGGCCGACCGGGCTCTGGGCGATCTCGTTGTAGGAGACGACGATCCTCTGGGTTCCGAGGAGGGCGATCCCGGCTCGGGAGGCGTGGGTGATGCGGTTCCGAACGAGTCGCACATCTCGCGTGTTGTACACGCGAATCCCCTCGGAGCCGCCGCGGACGCGCAGCCCCCGGATCTCCACCCCTTGGGCGCGGATCTCCAAAGCGGGCCGTTCGGGATCGGCGGCGATAAGGGTCACGGGACGGGCCCGGGCGGCGAAGACGGCAAACGGCGGTCCTCCCGGGTTGCCCTGGGTAAAGTACACAAAGGTGACCTCGGATCGGGGCAGGATGCGGACCTCCTTGCGAACGGTGACGTTTTCGCGATACTCCCCGGAGAGAAGCACGACGGTGCACCCCGGCTGCGCGGCTCGCAAGGCGCTCTCCAAGGTGGGGTAGGCCGTCCCCGGACCGGCCATCAGGCACACGGGCGTGGTCAAGAACGCCGTGACCACGAGGGAGACCACGAAGAAAGCTCCCAAGGCCCAAAGCCACACGGATTGGATCATCGCCGTTGCATTCATAGCTCGATTCGGTGCTGCAGTCGGTGACCCGAGTCACGGATACGTTAAAGACATGTGGCTATACTGCAAACGAGATGAGGATGAAAAGGAATCGATACCAAGCAGCCCACGCGCCGTTAGCGATTCTCGGTGTTCTGTTCCTTGTAGGCGGGATCCCTCTGGCACAGTCGAGTTCGGGAACCCTCTCCGATTCGCTGCGCAGCTCGTCCTTGGACGCAGCTCGCTGGGTGGTCGGGCGGGTCAACGCTCATGGGAATGTGATTCCAACGGAGCGCGGGATGCAATTCTCCTTCACCGTGCGGAACAGCGCTCCCTTCTTCGCGCTGAACCTCTGGCTGAACTGCCGCATCGAGGGGGACTTCGATGCTCGGGTGAGCTATCGCTTGGAGACGTGGCCTCCGGCCAACGGGATTCGCATGGGGCTTGGGGTCCATCCGAATCCCCTGCCCTTGGGCTCGACGACCCTTCACGGGCTCACGGGGAAGGCGAGGGGGTTGCGCACCGTCATCTCGGAGCGCGTCAGCTTGCGAAGGGGGGAGGAGACGCTCCACCCCTCGGGCGGGGAGTTTTACACCTCCGAGATCAACGGGAGGCAGGCCCGCTACATCCCCACGGCCCATCGGGAAGGGAAGCTGCGCGTCCGGCGCGAGAACTTTAACTTTACCACGGAGTACTGGGACCCCATCGGGCGGTTGTGGGTGCCCACCGGCCAGTGGAGTTCCAACCCTCAAGTCGAGGACGACGTCTGGGTGACGATCCAGCTCTGGGGCCGGGAGCGCAGCCCCGCGATCACCGTGTACTTCCAAGACTTCTCCGTGGAGGCCCAACGGTTGGGGTGTCCCTCCGGCAACTCGTAGCGAGGGCGAAGCTTACCGGGGAGAGGTCCGCTCCCTCAACGGGGGCTTCGTCGCTTTCCGAAGGATAAATGCGTGTCCACTCTATCCTAAAGCTTTGGGCTTGCTCCCTCCCGGGGAGAGGCGGATCGCCGGATTGGAGGCCCAGATTGCTGAGCATGAGGCTAAGATCCGAGCCGAGCGGGCTAAGCCCTATCCCAATGAACGAGATATTGCGCACTGGGAGAAGGAGATCGCCGGTTGGCAGGAGCAAATCCATAAACTTCGTCGGCGTCTGCCCGGCAAACGAAGGAAGAAAGGAGGAGATCGCCATGGCTAAGGCGGATTCGCTGGTGGGAAGGACCTTACAGATGGGGGATGAAGGCTTTGAGCGATACATCGACGAACTGATGGAGGAGTGCGCACGCTTCATTCAACTGGTGGCCCAACTGCGGCAGCTCCCGGAGGGAGAGTGTCCGGACCGAGACAGGCTGGAGACAGAGTTCTTCGGCTCCTTGGCACACCTTACCGAACACTCCTCTTCCCTAAGCGAGTGGGTAGATCAGCTTATCGAGAAGCTTCCCGAAGGGGACTAAACCACCGCGCCGCGACTCCACCGAGGGCTCCCCGGGCTTGCAATCCTCTTGCCCTTCGTTCGGTTTAGGAAATCCTAATCGAGTACCGACCGGGTCGCCTCCCTCGTCCCCAATCGCCGGAGATCGATGTTCCTGGACAGCATCGTTGCTTCCCTAAGCCTCTATTTCCCGTCTCGCATCCGTGCTGACACTCAAAGAGGGGTTTTCACAAATCTTTTACCTCGGCGCGGGATCGAGCCGTCCATCCCGCAGCTTGACCACGATCGATGCGGATTGGGCCGCCTCCGGGTTGTGGGTGGCCAGGACCACCGTAAGTCCCTCGCGTTTGTTCAGCTCTTGGACAAGCTGCAGGATCCCGCGACCCGTCTCGGAGTCGAGGTTCCCCGTGGGCTCGTCGGCCAACAGCAGCTCCGGCTCCGTGATCAAGGCGCGGGCGAGCGCCACCCGCTGCTGCTCTCCCCCCGAGAGCTCCGTGGGCTTGCGCCCGTGCAAGGCGCGGTCCCGAAGGCCCACCTGCGCGAGGAGCCTCTCGGCCCGGCGGCGGCGCTCCCTCGGGGACACCCCCTGAAGGAGGAGGGGCAACTCCACGTTCTCCCGCGCCGTGAGGTGCGCCAGCAGCTGGAACGTCTGGAACACGAACCCCACGTGCCGGGAGCGCCAGCGGGCCCGCTCCGCCGCGCTCATCGCCGCCAGATCCTGCCCGCGCCAGAGGACCCGGCCCTGAGTGGGGGCGTCCAGCCCGCCCATGAGGTGCAGCAGCGTCGACTTCCCGGAGCCCGACGGACCCATCACCGCGACGAAATCCCCCTCGTCGAGGGATAGAGTGACCTCCCGCAGGGCGTGCACGGGCACGCTTCCCGCGGCGTACGTCTTGGAGACCCGCTCAAGCCGCAGGAGCGCTCGCGCCATGGGCCTCCAGAGCCCCCAGCTCGACCAGGAACTCGTAGTCGTTGAAGGGCACCGCCCGATCCCGGAAGATCTGGTAGCGCTCGTGCCCCTTGCCCGCGATGAGCACGCAGTCCCCGGGGCGGGCCCGCTCTAAGGCCCGCTCGATCGCCCTCCGACGCTCGAGGATCGCTTCGTAGCGCGCTTGGGGGTGGGCTTCGAGGAGACCCCGTTCGATCTCCCTCACGATCGCCCGCGGGTCCTCACCCTTGGGGTTGTCGCTCGTGAGGATCGCATAATCGCTGAGACGCGCGGCGATCGCCCCCATGCGGGGGCGCTTCAAGCGATCGGAGTCGCCGCCGCAGCCGAAGACGACGATCACCCGCGGGTAGAACTCCCTCAGAAACCGGAGCACCCGCTCCAGCGAGTCGGGGGAGTGCGCGAAGTCGATGGCGACCGTGAACCCGCCCTTCGCGGCGTAGATCTCGAGTCGACCCGGGATGGACTCCACCCCCTCCAGCCGCTCCCGGATCCGCTCCGGGGGAAGCCCTCGAACCAGTCCGACGCCTACGGCGGCCAGAGCGTTCTCCAACATGAAGGGACCGGGCACCTTCAGGGTCAACGGGAAGGACCCCCGGGGCGTGTGGACCCGACAGCGGGTTCCCTTGGGGCTTAGTTCGATCTCGTCCGCCCAGAGGTCCGCCTTCTCGCTCCGTCCGTAGGTGATCGTCTTGGCGCGGGTGGCACGCAAGACGCGAAGGGCAGCGGGATCTTCGAGATGGACGATGGCCGCAGCGGAGGGCGCAAGCCTCCGGAAGAGCGTCAGCTTCGCGTCCAGGTACTCGTCCCGATCGCGGAAGTAATCGAGGTGATCGTGGCTGAAGCTCGTAAAGACGGCCACATCGAAGTCCACGGCGTGAACCCGCTGTTGGTGGAGGGCATGCGCCGAGACCTCGATCACGAGATTCCGTTTCCCTTGGCGTACAGCATCCAAAGCCCATCTCTGGAGGTCCTCGGGAGCGGGCGTCGTCTGCTCCAAATCCCGTTGGAGGGCGTTCGTCACGGTGCTTATGAGTTCCGTAGCCGTCTCTCCCAGCACGGCGGCGCTGAAGTGCGCCGCCGACGTCTTCCCCTTCGTCCCCGTGATCCCGACGGTGAAGAGTTTACGGGTTGGATTCTCGTAAAACTCGGAGCAGAGCTCCGCGAGGGCCCGACGACCGCTGCGGACGGTGATGTAGATCGCATTCCGGGGGAGGGGGGCGCGGGGGGGCCTCTCGGCGACGACCCCTACGGCACCGTTGGCGATCGCGTCCGGAATAAAGCGATGGCCGTCCGTCGAGCGGCCCGGAATCGCCACGAAGAGGTTCCCCGGGCGCACGCGCCGGGAATCTCCGGTGATCCCCGTGATCCAGGGGTCGCCCTCCCCGGCCCACTCGTAGGGCGGGGAGAGGGCGCTTAGCAGCTCGCTCAGGCGTATTCCGGCCATCCGCCTCGTTCGGCGCGGCGCGGGTTTATATGTCGAGGTTCGTGGTCAGCGCCGCGTTCTCCATGATGAACTCGCGCCGCGGGCCGACCTCGCTCCCCATCAAGATGGTGAAGAGCTCCTCGGCTTCGAGGGCGTCCTCGATGGTGACCTGCTTAAGCACCCGGTTCTCGGGGTTGAGGGTCGTCTCCCACAGCTCCTGCGGGTTCATCTCGCCGAGCCCCTTGAAGCGCTTCAGCTCAAATTTCCCGTCGTTCTTCGCCCGGAACTCCTCCAGCTCCTCGTCGCTGTACAAATACGTGACCTGCTTGCCCTTCTTGACTTGATAGAGCGGGGCCTGGGCGATGTAGAGGTGCCCGTTCTCGATCAGGGGCCGGAAGTTGCGGAAGAAGAACGTCAGGAGCAGCGTGCGGATGTGCGCGCCGTCGATGTCGGCGTCGGCCAGCAGGATGATCTTGTGGTAGCGGAGCTTCGAGAGGTCGAACTCCTCGCGGATCCCCGTCCCCAAGGCGGTGATGATCGAGTTCAGCTCTTTGTTGTCGAGCAGCTTGCTCAGGGGAGCCTTCTCCACGTTGAGCACCTTCCCACGCAGCGGCAAGATCGCTTGGAATTCCCGGTTTCGCCCCTGCTTGGCGCTTCCTCCGGCGGAGTCGCCCTCGACGATGAAGAGCTCGCACCGGGAGGGGTCCTTCTCGGAGCAGTCGGCGAGCTTCCCGGGGAGCGCCGAGGAGCTTAGAAGCCCCTTGCGCCGCACGAGCTGACGGGCCTTCTTGGCCGCCAGGCGGGCGTGCGCGGCCTGGAGGGCCTTCTCCAAGATGACCCGGGCCACGTTGGGGTTCTTGTTGAAGTAGAGCGTAAGCTGCTCGCGCACGACGTTGAAGGTCTTCTCCTGGATTTCGGGGTTGCCCAGCTTCGTCTTCGTCTGGCCCTCGAACTGGGGCTCGGTGAGCTTCACGGAGAGGATAGCCGTCAAGCCCTCGCGCACGTCCCGACCGTCGAGGTTCTCGACGTCCTTGGTGAGGATCTTCTTCTCGCGTCCGTATTCGTTGAGCACCCGGGTGAGGGCGGACTTAAAGCCCGTGAGGTGGGTCCCGCCCTCCTTGGTGTTGATGTTGTTGGCGAAGGCGAAGACGTTCTCGTCGAAGTCCGTGGTGTACTGCATCGCCACCTCGATGACGATGTCGCCGTTGGCCCCCTCCTCGCTCTTGAAGTAGATGATCTCGTCGTGGAGGGGCTGCTTCCCCTCGTTGAGGTGCTTTACGAACTCGACGATCCCGCCCTCGAAGTGGAACTCCTTGCGCAGCCCCGTCACCCGGTTGTCCAAGACGATCTTCAGCCCCGGGTTGAGATAGGCCAGCTCGCGCAGGCGGCGGGAGAGGCGGTTGAAGTCGTACTTGATCTCCCCAAAGATTTCGGGATCAGGACGGAACGTAATGGTGGTGCCGGTGCCCTCGGCCGGGCCGACCTCTTCGAGGTCGCTGACGCGCCGCCCTTGGGAGAAGCGCTGGCGGTAGAGTTTCCCGTTGCGACGCACTTCCGCGATGAGCTCTTCCGAGAGGGCATTGACCACGGAGACCCCCACGCCGTGGAGGCCGCCGCTCACCTTATAGGTCTTGTGGTCGAACTTCCCGCCCGCGTGGAGCTTGGTCATCACCAGCTCCAGCGTGTTGAGCCCCTCCTCGGGGTGGATGTCCACGGGGATCCCGCGTCCGTTGTCCACCACGGTGATGCTTAAGTTCGGGTGAACGATCACCTCGATCTCGGTGCAGTAGCCCGCCAAGGCCTCGTCGATCGCGTTGTCGACGACCTCCCAGATGAGGTGCATGAGGCCGTCGATCCCGGTGCCCCCGATGTACATCCCGGGGCGCTTGCGCACGGCCTCGAGGTCCTTGAGGACTTGGATGTGTTCGGCGCGGTAATCCCCGTCCCCGGCGACGGATCCCCTCCCGTCGTTCGGGGACGAATCGGTCCTCGTCTGCATGGCGGTCTTCTCTCTCTCTAACATCCTCACACCCCCGTAAAAGTGCGCTTTGATTGTAGCATAAATCGCTTCCCATCGCAAAAGACACGCGTCTTCTCCAAGGGTTTGCCCAAAGGATTGGAGTTCCTTATCATCCGTATGGAGAAAAGGAGGTTTCTACTATGCTTCTGGCGCTGAAGGTGGGCAACACGACGATCGCCGTGGGGGTCTTCCGGGGACAAGAACTGAAGGCGGAATGGCACCTGGCCACTCGCCCGGAAGAGACGCCCGACGAGCTGGGCTTGAGCCTCCTCCGGCTGCTGGAGTCGGCTTCCCTTAAGCCCACCGACATCGAGGGCGTGGTGGTCAGCTCCGTGGTCCCTCCCCTGAACTGGGCCCTCACGGAGGCGGTCCGGCGCTACTTCGACCAAGAGGCCCACTTCCTCGACCACCGCTGGGGGGTGGTCCCCCTCGACGTCCGGGAGCCCGAACGGGTGGGGACGGATCGCATCGCGGACTGTCTGGCCGCCCATCGTCTCTACGGCGGACCGGCGCTGGTCATCGACTTCGGGACGGCGACCACCTTCAACCTCCTCTCCTCCGAGGGGAGGTTCTTGGGCGGGGCGATCGCGCCGACGATGGAGCTGGCCGCCGAGACCCTCGTCAAGCGGACGGCGCAGCTCTTCAAGGTCGAGTTGGTCCCGCCCCCCTCGGTGGTGGGCAAGGACACCGTGGAGCACCTCCAGGCGGGGATCGTGTGGGGGTTCTTCGACTTGATCGAGGGGCTCATCCGGCGGTTCCACCGCGCCTACGGGGAGATCGAACCCGGGAAACCCCTTAAGGTGATCGCCACCGGGGGGCGGGGGCGCTTCTTCCACGAACACCTGGAGACCATCGAGGTCTACGACCCCCACCTCACGCTCCAGGGCCTGCGGATCGCGTGGGAGGAGCGCCATCCGCCGTGCCGTTGACGGATCGTAGGCTTTATGGTAGAGTGAGCCCGAACCGAGACGTCAACGAGCGAGAGGCACCCGAACCGAAACGGGACGGAGGGGATACACATGTGGACGCCGACGCTGCTGATTGCCGGCTGGCCGGGCCCTGGGGAGCTGTTGATCATCTTCGCCATCGTGCTCCTGCTCTTCGGCGGCAGCAAACTGCCCCAAGTCGCCCGCTCCATGGGCCAGGCGATGCGGGCTTTCAAGGAGGAGGCTCACAAGCTCAAGAGCGAGATCGAGCTGGAAGCCGAGTCCGAGCCCCAAAAGACCCAAACGTCGAAGGAGAAACCGCAGGACCAGGCCGCGGCTCAGGGCCACAGCTCGGCCGATCCGAAGCCGACGGAGACCGTAGAGTCAAAGAGCTCTCCCTGAGGAAGCTCCGGCGGGTTCCGCGGGGTCCGACCCCTTCCGACCCCTGGAGGGGGAGGGGTGTGTTCTGCGTTCGAGCGGGTTCGAGCTCCGAGACCGGACCGCGATCTCCGATCGCGGGGGCCGATCGAGACTCAGCCCCAGACAGAGACGCCTTGCAGACGAGGAGGCAATGAGGAGACCTTGAAGCTGCTGGAATATCAAGGGAAACGGCTCTTTGAGCGGGTCGGTTTGCCCGTGCCGCCGGGGGAGCTGGCGGAGTCCCCCGAGCAGGCGGAGGAGGTCGCGAAGAGGCTGGGAGCCCCCGTGGTGGTGAAGGCCCAGGTGGCCGCCGGAGGCCGCGGGAAGGCCGGCGGCGTCAAGCTCGCCCAAAGCCCCGAGGAGGCAGGACAAAAAGCCGAGGAGATCCTGCGGCTTACGATCCAAGGCGAGCCCGTCCGCAGGCTCCTGATCACCCAGGCCGTCGAGATCGAGCGGGAGTACTACCTCGGGATCACGTTGGACCGCTCGCAACGGCGGCCCGTGCTGATCTTCTCCCCCCAGGGCGGCGTGGACATCGAGGAGGTCGCCCGCACCTCGCCGGAGAGCATCCACAAGACCCCCATCTCGCCCCTGGAGGGGCTCCACCCCTATCAGGTCCGCTCCCTCCTCTTTGCGTCGGGCGTGCCTCCCGGAGAGATCCGTCCCTTAAGCGACGTGGTGGCCAAGCTCTATCGGGCGTTCACGGAGTTCCGCGCCCATCTGGTGGAGATCAACCCCTTGGCCGTCACCCCCTCGGGCGAGCTCTGGGCCCTGGACTCCAAGTTCATCCTGGACGACGACGACCTCCCCCAAGAGCTGCCCGAAGGGATCGAGGAGGTGCTCGACCCTCTCGAGCGCGAGGCGCAGAAATACGACCTGCAGTACGTCAAGCTCGACGGGGAGGTAGGCATCATCGGCAACGGCGCGGGCTTGGTGATGGCCACCCTCGACCTGGTGCAGCTCGTGGGGGGCCGACCTGCCAACTTCCTGGACATCGGGGGCGGGGCCTCCGCGGAGCAGATGCAGAAGGCCCTGGAGCTGGTCGTAAGCGATCCCGACGTCAAGGGGGTCTTCATCAACATCTTCGGCGGGATCACCCGCTGCGACGTCGTGGCCCAGGGGATCTTGGCCGCCCGGGAGAAGCTCGACGTCTCCGTGCCCCTGGTCGTGCGCCTGGTGGGCACCAACGAGGAGGCGGGCCGCCGCCGGTGCGAGGCGGCGGGCGTGGTCCCCGTCGCCTCCATGGAGGAGGGGGCCGAGCGGATCGTCCAGCTCATCCGGGCTTGAGGCCCGGCCCGTTCCGGTGGGGTCGGAGCCGGAACCCGAAGGAAATCGATACGGAACCTCAATGAGGAGGGAAGCTCTATGAGAGCGATGCGCGCGGGAGCACTCCTGCTGCTCCTGATGGGACTGGGCACCTTGACCCTCTCGGCCGCTGCCGATCGCCCCCCGGATCGGTTCCTGCCCTTCAAAGACCTGCGCGTAGGCATGGAAGGGATCGGTCGGACGACCGTGGGAGGCGATCGGGTGCGTCTCTTCCAGGTCCGCATCGTGGGCTTGGTGGACAACCCGGGGGAGCTCAACGATTACATCCTCGTGCGCGCCAGCGGGGACCTGATCCGGGAGGCCGGCGGCTACGCGCAGGGGATGAGCGGAAGCCCCATCTACATCGACAACCGCCTGATCGGCGGCTTCTTCGCTGCGTTCCTGTACGACGAGAGCCCCAACCCCATCGGGCTGGTCCGCCCCATCGAGACGATGCTCCGGCTGGTGGACCCCATCCGGCAGGCCGCGGAGACGGCCCGGCTCCCTACCGAAGAGGGATTAGAGTATGTGGAGATCGACGGGCAGCGGCGAAGGGTGGAGTTCGTCTCCCGACCTCCGAGCCTTGCGGAGCGCCGAGAGAACCCCGAGGTGATCTACGCAGTGCCCTTGGGGACGCCCCTGTGGGTGAGCGGGCTTACGGGGCGGGCGTTGAAATCGCTGCGGCAAGGGGTAGAAGCCAACCTCCTACAGCGGTATGCGGGCGCGCTCCTGCCCTTGGAGCCCGCCCTGCGCGCTTCGGAGCCGGGCGCGGGCGCGGAACTCCGCTTCCTCGATGAGATGCAGCGAGGCCTGGAGGAACGCTACGGATCGCCTATCTATCCCTTTGCGGCCACGACGGGGGCACCGGGCGAACTCCCCGGGGAGCTCGCCCCGGGTCGTCCCATGGCCGCCTTGCTCACCAACGGCGACATCACCCTAGGGGGCGTGTGCACCACGACGTACCTCGATCCGGAGACCGATGTGCTGCTGGCCTGCGGCCACCAACTCTTCCTCACGGGATCCGCAAGCCTCTTCCTGGCCAAGGCCCGGGTGATCGACACCGTCAACAGCGGACCGATCTCCTTCGTCCTCCCCCAAGTCGACCGCGATGAGATCCTGGGGACCGTCCTCCAGGACCGCATCCAGGCCATCGGGGCCTCCCTGGCCGCCCGACCGCGGACCATCAAGCTCACCGCCCGCATCCAAGACGTCTCCACCGACACGGTACAGGACCTCAGCGTAAACCTGGCCGATGCCCCCAACTTCGTCGCCTTTCTGGTCTTCTCCTCCCTGCTCCAGGGGGTCGACTCCGCCATCAACCGCATCGGACCGGGCACGATGCGCGTAGAGTACACCATCCGCGGGGCCAACCTCCCCCGCCGGCTGTTGCGCTCGGACGTCTTTACCAGCTTCAGCGACGTCGCCCTCTTCGGCCCCCTCCAAGTGGCCCAGGTCGTCTTCCTCCTCCAACAAAACCCCTTCCAGGATCCCCAACTGGAGTGGATCGACGTGGACATCGTCATCACAGAGCCGGTCCGACTCCTGCAGATCGTCGACCTGGAGACCGACAAGGAGACGTACGCTCCCGGTGAGACGGTGGAGTACACCATCCGCCTCCGGCCGTACCGAGGGGAGGAGCGCACGATCTCGGGCACGTTCTCCCTGCCCGAGGACCTCTCCGCCCGGCGACTGACGCTCTACGTCTACGGCGGCCCCCGCCGACAGCAGCAGAACAATCAGGCCCAGAACGTCCAATACGAAAGCCTCCCGGAACTCCTCGAAGCGATCGAAGAGCTTACCACCAACGACCAGATCACCTTCCAAGTCCTCGGACTGCCCCGCCCCCCGGACGCGGACGACGAGGAGGCCCAAGCCGACGACCCTACGCAGGAGATCCACAAGCTCCGGGACTGGGTGGTCACCGGCGAGGTCCGCACCTCCATCCGCATCGAGAAGCCCGCGCCGACCCCGCCGGAGGACCCTGCCCCTGCTCCTGCCCCGGAACCCGACCCTACCCCTGACCCCGAGGCCCCCGAAGCGCCGAGCGAGGGGGCTCCGGAACCCGAAGAAGGGGAACCGGACGGCGACGAGGCTCCGGGCGAAGAGGACCCCGAGGACGAAAACGAAACCGAAAACGAGGACGACGAGAGCGACGATACGGCCCCGCTAAACTAAGCAGTCGACTGCTGCTTCACGGTTCAGGGGACCGGCCGGGGGGGATGTGGACGGCGGAGGAGATCGCGGCGGTCGTGGGCGGTCGGGTCCTCCGATCGGATCCGACGAAGCCGATCCGAGGGGTTTCGGTGGACAGCCGCACCGTGCGCCCCGGGGATCTCTTCGTCGCGCTGCCGGGCACCCGGACCGATGGACACCTCTACCTCTCCGAGGCCTTCGCTCGGGGAGCCCACGGGGCTTTGATCGCTGCCGACAAACTCATCCATCTCCCGGAGATCGCGGAGGAAGGCGGCAGGGCTACCAACTGCATCGCGGTCCCCGACCCCCTGACGGCCCTGCAGGAGCTGGCTCGGGCCCACCGGCAACGGTTTGGGATTCCGGTGGTCGGCATAACGGGCAGCTCGGGGAAGACGACCACCAAGGAGCTGTTGGCCGCCCTTTTGAGCGAACGCTATCGGACCTACTGGTCCCCGGGGAACTACAACTCGGAGATCGGCCTGCCCCTGGCCCTGTTGGAGATGCCCGCGGAGGCGGAGGTCGGCGTCTTCGAGCTGGCCTTGCAGCGTCCGGGGGATATCGCCCTCCTTGCGGGGATTCTCCGGCCCACCATCGGGTTGCTTACGGCCATCGGAGACGCCCACTTGGGGTTCTTCCGCGATCGGGAGGAGCTGGCCCGTGCCAAGTGGGCGTTGGTCGAGTCCCTCCCCGAAGACGCGTGGGCCGTCCTCAACCTGGACACCCCCTTCGTGGCCGACTGGATCGGATCGCTGACTTGCCGAACGGTGGGCTTTGGAATCGACCACCCGGACGCGACGGTGCGGGCCGTCGGCATCGAGGACACCTCCTGCGAGGGTCTGTCGTTCGAGATCGTGACCCCCACGGAACGGTTCCCCATCCGCACCCCCCTGTTGGGACGGCTTAACGTCTACAACGTCTTGGGGGCGGTGGCCACGGCGCGGGAGCTCGGGGTCCCCGTCTCCCGGATTCAACGGGCCTTGGCCCACGCCCGCCCCGTTCCCCACCGCTTGGAGCTCAAGCGCTCGAGACGGTATGGGCTCCTCCTGGACGACACGTACAACGCGAATCCCACGTCCGTGCGGGCCGCGCTGCAGACGCTGATCCGTCTGCGCGTCCCCGACCACCGCAAGGTCGTCATTCTGGGAGACATGCGGGAGCTTGGCCCCCACGCCGTGGAGCTCCACCGCGAGCTGGCGGCTCCTCTCGCCGCGACCGACGAGATCGACCGCGTCTTCACGATCGGACCGCTCGCCGAGGAGACGGCGCGGGCCCTGGCCGACCGGGGCGGGAGCTGGGCCGACCGCGTGGAGAGCGCCTCCACCTTGGAAGAGCTCTACGCTCAAGTGCGAGCTCGCCTCCGCTCCCGGCGAAACCTCATCCTGATCAAGGGATCGCGGGCCCTACGGCTCGAGCGGTTGGTGGCGAAGATGCTACCGTAGCCTCTTTACCGGCCGACGATTTCGAGCCGTAGCCCGTTAGGGGGAGGACTCCGGCGGCGAGATCACCGAAAAGAAGACGATCAGGTCGTTGTTGTTCGGGTCGAGCTCCCGGTCTTCGAGGGCGATCACCCGCACGCGGAGGGCGTAGACTCCCTCCTGCAGGCCGAGGGCCTCGGTGTCGAGGAGGGCTTGGACCTGAAGCGTGTTCCCCAAACGGAGTCGGGGGAAGGTCCGCTCGGCGAACGTCTGGAAGGGGATCGTTCCCCCTTCGGGGGAGGCCGGGGCCTCAGGGCGCAGGGCAAACTCCACGCGGAAGGCCCCAGCATCCCGGGTGCCTCGATTCTCCACCGTAGCCCGCACGAGGGCCGTCCCCCCTTCCGGAAGGGGGGAGCTGGGGGTCAGGCGCACGGCGCTGGGGTGGAGTTCCGGTCGGAGCTCTGCCTCCTCCGGTCCGGGCAGCGGCTCCTCCACCACGGCAAAGGCAAGGCGCAGCTCGTTGTCGGCTTCCCCGCCGCCTGCCTCCTCCGGGATCTCGTCGTCGGGATCGACCCGGATCACGAGCTCATAGGATCCGAAGGCCAGCCCCTCTACCGCAAACTGGGCGAAGAGCTCGACGCCGGCACGGCCCTCCAGCCGCAGGTCTCGACAGCGATCCTCCCCCGGCTGGACGGTCCCTACCGGTCCGCAGGTAAATCCCCTCAGGTCCCGGGCATCCCGCACTTCCCCGGTCGCCAGCTCCCGCACCCGCAGCGCGACGTCCACGCCCTCGAGGGCCGTAGGCCCCTCGTTGCGCACCCGGAAGGTCACCGTCACGACCTGCCCGGGGAGGAGACGGCTGGGGGCGAGGGAGCCCGCTTCGAGGGTCAGGTTGCTCGGAGGCGCGCGGAGCGTGAAATCGAAGAGGAGCACGTTGTCCGACTCGTCGGCTTCGGTGTCGATGTCGTCTTCGGGATCGACGAAGATCCGCATCTGATACTCCCCGGGCTCGATGAAGGCCGTAGCGATCTGAACCGTCACCGTCCGACGGGTATTGCCCGGCAACCCGTCCCCCAAGGCGCAGCGGGGGATCCCCTGAGGGCCGGTGAGGATGACCAGGCCGGGGCAGCGGATCGCTGGGGGAATGAGCTCCGTGAAGTCGCTCCGCCCCAACGCCAGGTCCGCCCGGCTGCGGATCCCCAGGCTGATCGGAATCGGCGCCGCGATCCCCGCCTGCCGGTCGTTCTCCACCACAAACTCCACGGTGAGCAAGTCCCCCTGTCGGGGCGCGGCCGGGTCCAGGCGGACGTCGGCCAGGATCGAGAGGTTCGGCTTCCGGGGGAGAACGATCAAGAACCCCTCGCCCTCGTTGTTGTTCTCGGTGCGCTCTTGGACCACGTTGTCCGGGTCCGCTACGGCCCGCAACACGTAGGAGGCCGGGCTGAGGAACGAGGTGTCCAAGCGCGCTCGGACTTCGAAGGAATCCCCCGCTTCGCCTACGGGAGCAAGCGGAGGGACGACACAACGCGAGGGGTCTCCGCTCTTGGGCGCGTTCACGCAGACGATCTCCTCGGCCGAGAGATCCCGGACCTCCCCGGTGTCCTCCCGCAGCACCTGGAACTTCACATCGAAGGCGACCGGGACCGCCCCCGTCTCGTTGTTCGTCACCACCGCTCGGATCGAGACGACCCCGCCCTGCTCGATCTCCCCCGGCTGGACCGTGAAGGGAGAGGTGATTTGAAGATCCGGGAGGTTCTGGGCCTCGCCCCCCGGGCTGCCCGGGAGAAGCGCTCCCAGCCCCCCGGCCGCCAACGCAAGCAGAAGCCCTCGCCACACCCCGACGCTGCGCACCTTCCCATACCTGCACCTGCGCCCGCGCCCGCGTTCCGTCTCCCCCCGCTTCATGATCGCCTGCTTCTCCTCCTCGTTCTTAGTCGATCGCCAGCCGATAGAGTCCGCTGCCCCCGCCGAAGAAGACGAGGACCCCATCGATGCCTAACGAGCCCACGATGGGGTCGAGGACGAACTCGGCCCGGATCGGCCCCCGCGTCGTCAAGGGGTCCCGGACCAGGGCACAGGTGTCCCAGCGGACTATGTAGAGCTTCGCGTCGTCGGATCCGACCAGTACGGTCCCCCGATTCGGCAGCTCGCCGGCGTCGCCCCCGTCGTCCACAGCCAGGGCTCGGACGGCTCCACCAATCGTCCCCTCCAAGGCGCAACGGACGAAGCGCCCGTTGAGGTCCACGGAGTAGAGGGTTCCGCTCTGCGTCCCCACGAAGGCCGTCTGTCGGCCGCGGTCCACGGCCAAGGCGGTGATCGGCTCCTCCAACCGCAGGGGGGAGCCCGATACATCCCGGCCGGCGAGGTTGAGGATGTGAAACCGCCCGTTTTCCAGTCCGATCAGCACCCGATCGGTGGTGGTGGTCGTAAGCTGCACCACTCCGATGGCCAACGTCCGCACCGCGTCGCTGCCCCGGAAGAACTCCACCGCGCTCTCGTCGCAGCGGCGCTCCGACATCCGGTAGACCGTTCCGTCCTCGGTCCCGAAGTAGAGGTTCCCCTTGAAGATCGTCAGGGCGGTGATGGCCGCGTTGCCCCGCACGCAGAGGCGGGATACGGCGCTGGTGACGATGCGATTGGCGTTCTTGCGGACCTCGACGCGGAAGAGGTTCCCATCCGCCGTCCCCACGAAGACTTGGCCGACGCCCGTCCCGGCGAGCCGGGAGGCCAACGTGGTCAGGGCTCGACCGGAGATGGATCGGGCCGTGGCGAGCAGGATCTCGGGGGAGTCCACGTTCACGAGGAAGAGCTGTCCGTTCTCCAGCCCGACATAGAGGAGCTTGACCCGCTGGTCCAGCACAAAGGAGGTGATCCGCGCCGGGAGGGTGAGGGGCGACCCTTGGATCTCCGGGCAGACCGACCCCGGCTCCGCCCGATCCACGTCGCTCTTGCGGAGGGCGTGCAGGGTGGTCCGCCCCGAGGCGTCCGTCACGCCCACATAGAGGACGGTTACGTTGCCCCCCTCCACGGAGGTCCCCACCCCGCGCCCTAGGGTCATGACCTCGCCTTCGAGCTGGCAGACCGGTGGGTTGGTCCCCCCCGCGCCGGGAAGGCTGCCCACCACGCGCAGGAAGGCCATCAAGGCGTTGTTCGTCTCGTCCAGCTCCGTCCCTTGCTGGGGGAGGACCCGCACCCGGAAGAGATAGCGTCCCGGCTCCAGCACGCCGGTGTCGATCTCGTCGGACACCTCCAGGATCCGGCCCTCGCTGAGGGGTCGGGTCTGCGCCGAAGAGAGGCTCTTGCGTCCCGCAGCGAAGCCGAAGCGGGTGAACTCGTCCTCGTCGCAGAAGGTGGCGTTGGCCGGGGGCAGACAGTACTCGAAGATCACGTCTAGGGGCGGGTTGGCGGGCCGCCCGGTGTTCTCGATTTGGACGCGCACCGTCACCCGCGTCCCCACCGCCACGGGGGAAGGCGGGCTAAAGACCATCGAGATGGGGTGGAACTCCGGCTCCGGGATCCCGATCACCAAGAGCGCTTCCCGCACGTCATCCTCGAGGCTCGACTGGGCGATCCCCACCGGCGTGATCTCCACCCGGACCAGATACCGACCCGGCTCCAGGGTGGCCACGGGGAAGAAGCACGTAGTCAAGCGTGTCTCCCGCACCCGCAGGGGGGACTCCTCGCTAAAGGCGTAAGAGGTCCCCGTACAGGTCGAAATCGGCGTGAACTCCGAGGCGAGTTCGCTTCGGTACGCCATGCTCACCGTGAACGCGCCCGACGTGATGTCCGCGGTTCCGTCGTTGACGATCGCCGCTTCGATCTGGACGAGCTGGGTCTGTCGAGGATCCTCGATGAAAAAGCTCGGCGAGAACGAGATATTCTGGATGCGCAAGTTCGGCACGCCCGGGCCCGTCTGACTCCGACCGGCCTCCGGCGCTCCCCCTCCCCACAGCACCAGGGAGATCAGGGCCGCCGCCAGGACAGCCCGCGTCACCGTCCTTCCCCTCTCCCGCCCGCCGGCCTCTCGTCCGCCTCGGTCACCTCTGCGCTTCACCCTTCTCCTCTCCCTCCCACGCTCCGCTCCGGCCGGAACGCGCTGCGGATCTTCGCCTCTTGAAGGATCTTACCCGATCGACAAAAAGCCTGTCAAAAGCTCCCTACGTCTACCCCTCGCTCCCGTGAAACGTTTCACGGGGGTCAACGGTAGAATGGGTCGACGGGCCGGCGAGGGAGCCCCAAGGAGCTCGAGAACGAGGCGGCGATTGCTCCGGGGCAGAGCAGCGGCCTATAATGGCTAAGGGCCTACGGGACTCACTCACTCGTGGAGCTGAAGGCACGTGGACGGGATCCGATGGTGAGCCCTCCCACGGGACCGGGCCAAGGGAAGCGCAAGAGGAAAGGAGCGAAGATGAAGCGCACACGACCCCGGAACGGGAACGCCAGGTCGAGGCCACGTCGAACGGGAAGCCTGCTGTTGGGCATGACGGCGCTGGGCCTGGGGATTGCGATGGCTGCTCTGGGAGCTTTGTCACAGCCTCCGGAACCACGAGAAGAGCTCGCTCAGCTGCTGCTCACCCAAGAGGAGCTCATCGAGGTCCTGGAGGACACCGGCTGGGTGATCAAGACGGTCGACCGCTTGAGTCCGGAGCCGGAGGGCGGGGTCTCCGCGGTGGCCACCTACGCGAACCCGAACCGGTTCCTGTCGCTGGTCATCGGGCTCATCCGCTTCGAGACGCCGGAACTACTAGATACGTTCGTAGCCGCTATCCTCGAGGCTCCCCAGCTCCAAGCCCCCCCGCGGGACCTGCGGGCCGAGGCCGAGGAGACCCCGGAGCTCCTCCCGGAGCCGATCCTGCAGGAGACCCAGCGGGCGATCCTGCTCTACTTGGAGCGGGATCAACAGCAGGTCCTCCTGCAGAGGAACGAGTTGCTCCTCTTCGTGCGGCTCGCTCAGCAGCCTCAAGGGACGCTCACGACCGAGGAGCGCACCGATCAGCTCCTGCGGGTTGGGGCCCGTCAACTCCAGAAGGTCCTCGACTTCTGCGCCGAGCGCACGGCCCAGGTCGACGCCGGCGAACTCCCTTCCGACGCCGTCCCCGCGTACTGCGTGCCCTTGGAGGAGGAGACCCCTTGAACGAGACCGTCTCGAAGGTGATCCTCAATACCGATTCGCTCTTGTCTCGGCGAGCCGACGTGTGCTAGGATGCCTTGTCCCCGACACAGGGGACAGGCAGGTACGATCAGGGGGGGAGCATAAGGAGGTCGCGGATGAGGCATCAGAGGACGTGGGCGTACGGGGGGGTCGCAGGGCTGGCGATCACGATCTTAGTCATCGGGCTGGGAAGCCTTCCGGGTCCGGGAAGCGAGGAGGGTCGAGACCGACCGGAGCTCCACCCCACTACGCTGATCCTAGAGCCCGCCTCGCCCGTGCCCCAAGGGACACCGGTCCGTCTGATCGCGAAGCTGGAGAACACCGGAGCGCGGGCGGCTTCGGCGTTCCGGGTGGAGTTCTTCCTGCGCCCCCGCGTCGAGCCGCCGGCGGGGGAAGGGGAGGAGGAAGGATCCGGCAGCTGGACCAGCTTCGCCCTGGTGGAGCTCGACGGGCTGGCCCCGGAAGAACAAGAGATTGAAGTTCAAGGGCTGTTGGACACCTCCGATCGCGGACGGATCCCCGAGCCCGGCATCTACGAGATCCGAGTGCTGGTAGATTCCAACGACCAGATCCCGGAGCTCGACGAGACGAACAACGAGCTGATCACCACCCTGCGGGTGATCCCCTCCAAGCTGGGCCAACCCGATCTCCGCCCGACCCGACTCGTCTTCAAACCCCCTTCCCCCGTAACCCCGCAGGATACGGTACTCTTGCAGGCGCGGATCGAGAACACCGGGGACGCCGATGCGCCCCCCTTCGACGTGGCGTTCGCCTATTGTCTCCTGCCGGAGGGGCGGACGACCTGTCCCACCGAGTTCGTCGAGCTCGCCCGCCCGACGCTCGCCGGCGGCCTCCCCCGCGGCGCCGCTCAGGACATCGCGGTAGACTTCCCCATCCCCGAGCTGGGGCTTGCCCCGGGACAGTACCTCGTTCGGGTGACGGTGGACCCGACGGACCCGGAGCGCCCCTCCGGCCGCATCGACGAGCAGGACGAAGCGAATAACGTGCTGTTCGCTTCCCTCTTCCTCCAGGGGCCGGAGCTCTTCCCCACCACTCTGCGCTTTGCCCCCACGGTGCCGAGCGTAGGGGAACGGATCCGGGTATCGGTGGCCGTGGAGAACGCGGGGCTGGGTCCGGCTCAAGACGTAGAAGTCGCTTTCTTCCTCGACGGACTGCAGTTCGCCCGCCCCACGGTGACGATCCCCCAAGGGGCTGAGGTGACGGTGGAAGGCGTCCTGGACACCGACGCTTGGGGAATCGAGGTCGGCGTTCACCTGCTGCGGGTCGTCGTCGACCCTGACAACCGAATCGCAGAACGGGACGAGACGAACAACGAGATCCGTTCGGCGCTCACCCTCCAGCCGCGGGTCCCCCGTCGAGCGGAGCTCCACCCCAAGAAGTTGATCTTAGAGCCTAGCTCGCCTGTGGAGATCCGCCCGCAGCGCCGATTGAACGTCCTGACCGAAGTGGTCAACACGGGAGACGTCGCCGCGGAGGACTTCGAGATCGCTTTCTTCTATCGGGCCGCCGGACGCCTGCGCTGGGTCCCCATCCCCTGTGCGACGCGCTGCACCATCTCGGAGCTGGCGCCCGGCTCCGGCGCCACGGCCCAAGGCAGCCTCCCCCTCTCCGACCTCGCCCCGGGCAACTACGAGATCCGGGTCCTGGTCGACCCCGACGGGCGGGTGCCCGAACAAGACGACACGAACAACGAGATGCGCAGCGCCTTCACCCTGTTGGCCCCCCGCCTGCCCGACCTGTTCGTAGACCCCACCCGCGTGCGGGTCGAGCCGGGACTGCAGGTCCCCCGGGGCACTGCCCTGACCCTTACGTTCTCCGTGGAGAACGTCGGGGAGCGAGACGCCGAGGACTTCGTCGTCGAGGTCGCCCTGCGCCGCCTGGAACAGTTCAACCCGGGCGCGGCGGAGGTCGCCTTCGGAGAGACGATCCCGGCAGCTCGCTTCGAGCTGGAGTCCCTGGCGATCGGTCAACGCCGCGAGTTCCAGGCGCTCCTACCCACCGCGCCCTTGCGACCGGGTCTGTACGAGCTGAGCATCGTCGCAGACCCCGAAGACCGCGTCGAGGAGCTGGATGAGACGAATAACGCCTTCCGCACGGGGACCAACCCGCAGGTGGGAGCCCCCCTCTTCGTGCGCGGGCCGGACTTGGTGATCCTCAGCCTCCGCTACGCCGACCCACGGATCTCCCCCCTCGCTCCCGTCGTCAACCGCGGGGAGCCGGTCGAGGTCATCGCACAGGTCTTCAACATCGGGATCGCCGCAGCCGGGGCGTTTGACGTGGAGTTCTGCTGGCGCCCGGTGGGGAGCGCCCGTTGCACCGCCTTCGGCCCACGAGTCCCCTTCCCAGGCCTGGCAGCGGATCCTCAGGTGTTCGTGGAAGCCCGCGCCGTGCTGGATACCTCCGCCCTGCCTCCGGGGAACGTCGAGATCGTGGCCGTGGTCGACCCCCCCGAGGCCAACCGCCCCTTCGGACGGGTCGCCGAGGAAGTGGAGGAGAACAACACCTCGGTCCTGCCGCTCGGGGTGCTCCCGCAGCCGGACCTCCGCGTCGAACGCGTGGTCCTCTCCCCCACCCCGCCCGTCGCCGTCGGGACGGAGCTCACCCTCTTCGCCGACGTGCGCAACGAGGGGGAGGGGCCTCCGGCGCGTCCCCTGACGGTGGAGTTTGCCCTCCGACCGCTTCCCCCGGAGACCGACCGGGACGGGGGCGAGGGCGAGGGCGAGGGGCCGCCCCCCGAGTTCGAGCCGTTCGCCCGCGTGACGCTCCCGGAGATCGCCCCGGGAGACCAGGCCGCTGCCAAGGTCGAACTGGGCACCGCTTCGCTCGCACCCGGCCGCTACGAGCTGCGCGTCGTCGTCGACCCCGACGACGAAATCCCGGAACGGGACGAGACCAACAACGCCTTCGTGCTCTCCTTCGACCTCCTCGGCGAGGGCCGCGTCGCCGTCGGGGAAGGCCCCGATCTCGTCGTAGCCCGCTTGCGCCTGATCCCTCAAGAGGCGCGCGTAGGCGAGATCGTCACCGTACGAGCGACGATCCGGAACCAGGGCCCCCGGGACGCCGGGGCTTTCCGGGTGGTGTTCTTCTACCGTCGAGAAGGTGGGGACCGACAGGTCAACTTCGCCAACTTCCGCCTAGACGGTTTGGCCGCGGGTGCCGAGCGGACCCTCCGCGCCGAGCTCGATACGTCCATCATCTGGCGCGGACGCTTCGAGATCCTGGTGGTCGTGGACATCAACGACGAGGTCCCCGAGTCGAACGAGGAGAACAACGAGGCCCGCAGCACCCTGCGCGTGCAGTAGCCGTAGAAGATGTGCCCTCTCCCTAGAAGGGGGGGATGGATCATGCGCATGCGAGGGAAATGGCGTGTGCGACCGCTGGGGAGAGGTATTGGGCTCGTCTTGCTCCTGTTGCTGGGAGGGCTTAGCCTCGTCCCCCTTCCGCCGTCGGCGCTGGAGCCTTCCTCGGAATCGGCGTCCCCCGAGGAGACGGTCCCTTCCTACCCGGGAGCTCGACTCGAGTTCGAGGTCCTCCTCACGAGAGAGGATTTCCTTGGAGGCATCGAACGGGTCTTGAACGTGCTTCTGGAGCTCACCCGCGAGCTCCCCCCGCTGCAGGAGCTGCTCCCCCGCCTTGAAGGCGCCTACGCAAAAGGCGGCCAAGAGCTGGAGGTCCTCCTCTCGATCTATTACGAGCTAGGCCGGGTTGCCGGGGAGATCTCGACCGAGCTCGCCCGCCGGTTGGTGGCAGCTACCGAGGTCTTCCGGGCGACCCTCTCCACCCTACCGTCCTCCCCCGCCGAGGTCGTCGCCTTCTACGATCGACACTTCGCGCAAGCCGGTTGGCGGCGCAACCTATGGGTTCGCACCGAGGAGGAGATCCCCATCGGCCTCCGGCTGTACAGCCGGAGCCAGGCGGGAAGTCTGAGCGAGACGGCCCTCTTGGCCCTCTTCCCGGCTTTGGACCTAGCCCCGGACCCGTCGACGACCGCCCTGCTCGTGCTCTACGCCCGGTTCCGCTAAGCGACTTGCGCTACCGCGACATCGCCGGAAGGCACCCCCTCCCCTCCCCCACGGGAGCGGGACGATCTCTACGGGGGTACTCCCTCGGGCTTCAGTCGTGGAAGGTGAGCCCGCCGGAGACGCTGAGGACCTGTCCTGTGATGTAGTTGCTCGCGTCGTCGGCGAAGAAGAGCACCGCGTTGGCCACGTCCTCAGGCCGGGCCAGCCCGAAGGGGATCGATTTCTCAATCGCCCCCAGTATCTTGCCCCCGAACTCCGTCTGCTTGAGCTCCTCCAAGAGGGGCGTGTCCGTCAGGCCGGGGCTTACGACGTTCACCCGGATCTGGTAGCGGGCGAACTCGCGGGCCCAGGTCTTGCTCATCGCAATGAGTCCCCCCTTACAGCCGGAGTAGACCGCCTCCCCCGTGCTGCCCACCCGTCCGGCGTCGGAGGCGATGTTGATGATCTTCCCCGTCCTGCGCTCGGCCATGTGCTCGGCCACGGCCCGGGTGACGTGGATGGGGCCCTTGAAGTTGATCGCGATGATCCGCTCCCACGTCTCCGGGCGGTTCTGCAGGAAGGGCTCCAGCTTGTCCCACCCGGCGTTGTTCACCAGGATGTCGATTTGCCCGAAGTATCGAATGACGTCGTCGACCATGCGGCGCACCTCGGCGTAGTCCGTGATGTCGGCGATGACCGCGAAGCCCTCCCCCGTGAGCTCGGCCATTTGCCGCACCGTCTCCTCGGCCCGTTCCCGGTCGATGTCGTTTACGGCGACGTTCGCGCCGTTCTCCGCCAGCGCAAGGGCGATCGCCCGCCCGATCCCGCTGCCCGCTCCCGTGACCAACGCGACCTTCCCTTGTAGATCGGCCTTCATGCTCCCCCTCCCTCTCCTCGTGGATGTTCTGTCCTCGCCGTGCGCTTCAGGGTACGCCGGTCGGCAGCCGACCGTCAACGCTTAGAGGGTAAACCGCAGGATGGCCCCGACGCCGTGCTCCGAGAAGCCCTCGTGCTCGGTGAAGACGTGTTCCACTTCCGCGTTCTGGGCGATCGCCTCCTCGACCATCTCGTCCACGAGGTCCTCCACGGGCTCCATCGCCCCGCCGCAGAGGGGGCACTTCTCCAGATACGTGGACAGGTAATGGTCTTGAGGGCAAAGCCTCCCCTCGGCGCGGAAGTCGTGCCGGACGACGAGGGTGTGGACCTGGCCGAGCATGAGGGCCTCCAGCACGGGCTCCAGGCCCAGCGCGCCCTTCCCGCCGGGGCGACAGAGCTCCAGCAGGCGTTCGATCAGTTCCTCCTCGCAGCGGCGCTCCCAGCGGGCGGCCACCTCGAGCGCCCGCTCCTTGAGCTGCGCCTCGTTCCACTCGGGTCGGGCGTGGAACTCCCCGGCCACCCGCCCCTGGAGGTAGCTGTGCAGGTGGTCTCTCAGCCACGGCAGGACCTTGTCCTCCGGCCCGCCCAGGAGGAGCCGGTCGAACCCCGTCTCCTGATAGAACCGGAACGTGAGGTCCGCCACCCGCTTGAGGTGCCGATGGACGTGGTCCTCGATGTGCCGCTGGATGCGCTGATCCCCGAGGCCGCCCCAGACGCCGCTCCCGGAGGCGCTCGTGAGCGAACGGCTCACCGTCACGCGGTTCGGCACCTCGTCCTCCACGAAGACGTCCGGGTGCTCCTCGAAGTCGCCCAGATAGAGGGAGAAGAGGCGGGCCTTGCGCGCGTCGGTGACGACCACGCAATAGCGGTCGAACTCGTCCAGGAGCACCGTGAGCGGGCGCACGTAGGGATCGGGCTCGACCATCAGGCGGCTGGGCAGGGCCACGGGCAGCCGATACTCCTGCCAGAAGCCCCCCGGGTCGGCGAAGAGCACCAGGAGGCGCGTCCGCTCCAGGGCCCGCTCCAGCTCCTCCACCCGGGCCTCGATGCGCTCGAAGAGCTCCTCGAGCGCTCGAATCTCGCCCTTGGCCCAATCGCTCTCCCGGAGTCGGGTGCGGCGGGCGTGCAGCAGGGAGCGCAGCTCGCTTACGAAGGGCCGCGGCGGCGTCACGTTGAGGTATAAGCTCACTACGGGGTGCTCCCGAGCCCGCTCCCGAAAGGCCAGCAGCTCCTTCACTTGGTCCTTGTAGATCGCCATGGGGTCCTCCGTTTGCGCTTTGCGTCCGCGGTGCCGATTCGGCGAGTTCCTATCGGAATTGAGCGCCCCTAATTCTAGAAGAGCGTCGAGGTGCGAGCAACTTCGCCCCCGAGGTGCCGCCCGGGAGGGTACGGGGTACAATCGGGCGTTCATGCGGAACCACAAAGAGAAGAGATGTCGAACAGGAGGTTTATCCATGGCCGATCTCAACGCGCGTTGGCAGGAATGGGGCGAGGAGACGACCCGGCTGCTCTCGGAGCTGCTGCAGATCGACACCACGAACCCGCCGGGGAACGAGCGGGCGGCCGCGGAGCACCTGCAGAGATACTTCGCCCAATACGACATCGAGTGCGAGCTGCTGGAGAAGGAGCCGGGGCGCACGAACCTCCTGGCGCGCCTTAGGGGCTCGCGGCCCGGCCCCACCCTGATGCTGCTCTCGCACACGGACGTCGTGCCCGCCACGAACCCCGATCAGTGGGAGCACGGCCCCTTCAGCGGGGCCGTGGCCGAGGGGTACGTCTGGGGCCGCGGCGCGCTGGACATGAAGTCGATGACGGCCACCGAGGCCGTCGTCTTCTCGCTCTTTAAGCGCTTGAACCTCGATTTTGCGGGCGAGCTCTTGTATGTGGCCGTGGCCGACGAGGAGATGGGCGGAACCTACGGGGCCAAGTTCCTCGCCGAGGAGCACCCCGACAAAGTGAAGGCGGATTACGTGCTGAACGAGGGCGGCGGGATGCCCCTGCAGCTCAACGGGAAGACCTTCTACACCGTGGACACCGTGGAGAAGGGGCTCTGGTGGGTCCGGGTCACGGTCCCGGGGACGGCGGGCCACGGCTCGGTGCCCCACGACGACAACCCGTTGGTCAAGAGCGCTCGTTTTATCGACCGCATTGCCAGCGAAAAGTTTCCTAAGATCGTCTCCCCTTCGGTGCGGGCCTTCTTCGAGAAGGCGGGGGAGGCCTTCGGGGAGGCGGGCCGCCAGCTGGTAAGCCTGCTCGTCTCTGAGGGAGACCGGCCCGATCTCGAGGAGCTCAAGCGCTATCTTCAGGGCACGCCGATGAACCCCTATTTGGTGAACGCCTTCCTGCGGACGACCTGCTCGCCGACGAAGATCCAGGCGGGCCTCAAGGAGAACGTGATCCCCGACTCGTGCGAGTTCGTGCTCGACTTCCGCTACGTGCCCGGCTACTCGCGGGAGCAGATCGAGGAGGTGCTAAGAGGCCTCGCCGAGGAGCTGGGGATCGAGATCGAAGTGGAGACGCTGCAGCACCACCAGGCCTCGGAGTCCCCGGCGGACACCGACTTCTACCGGGTGATCGAGGAGGCGGTGCGGGAGGAGCTGGACGCGGAGGCGGTGCCCTATCTGCTCACGGGCGCGACGGATTCCCGCTTCTTCCGCGAGATCGGGGCCGTGGCCTACGGCTTCTACCCGCTCTCGACGAAGATGTCGCTGGCCGAACGGGCGCAGCTCATCCACAACGACAACGAGCGCATCGACCTCGAGAGCCTGGAGCTGAGCGTACGCGTGCTCATGAAGATCGCGATGAAGACCTTACAGGCCCGGACAAGCTGAAGAGAGCCAAGATGGGCATGTTGTGCCCTCGTCTTTTTGGCCTCGGAGCAGGCCCGCTGGCGGCGGGCACGTCATGCCTCAATGATCCCCCTTTGCTTCGCGAATCGCGTTGCATTACAATGCAATGCATACAGGCCATGACGATGGGAGGAAAGCCCGATGGGGCAGCAACTCACGGTTCGGATGTCGGAGGAGATGGCCGCGAAGCTGGAGGAGGCAGCGCGACTCCTTCGCCGACGGCGCTCGGAGGTCGTGCGACTGGCCCTCGAGCGCTTCCTGAAAGACGTCCTTGAAGATGTCGAAGACGAGATGACTCGGCCCATCGAGCGGGTGCGGGATCTTCTGGGACAGATCGAGAGCGGAGTGCCCGATCTCGGCCAACGACATCGGGAGTCTCTGATCGCGCGCCTGCGGCGATCTTCTTCCCTTCCTGGGCAGTAAGCGCAATGCCCGAGGTCTTGCTGCTGGACACCGGGGCCTGGGTTGCCCTGATGGATCGTAGCGAACAGTATCATGAAGCCTGCGTGACCGTCCTAGAGGGCTGGACAGGACAGATCGTCACTACGGAGGCCGTCTTGACGGAAACCCTCGATCTGGTAGGTCCAAGCTGGAAGGCTCAGCGGATTTGCTTGGAGTTCGTCCTGCGCGGGGCGGTGCTATTGATTCCCTCTTCCCGGGAGAGTTTGAGGAGGGTTTCGACCCTCATGGAGAAATACCAAGACGTGCCTATGGACTTCGCGGATGCCACCTTGGTGGCTTTGGGGGAAGAAATCGGCACGAATCGAGTGTTTACCCTAGATCGCCGCGGGTTTTCCGTCTATCGTCTGCACGGGCGGGGGGCGTTTCAAATCCTGCCTTCGTAAAGGGCAAGGGTAGGGGTTAACGAAAGGATTGGTCCTCTGGGGAGAGTCCGACGGCTGCGGCCTTGCGCAGCCGCTCGTTGATCGCTACCCCTAAGCCCTCCTCCGGGGCGGGCTCCGCCAGGATGAGGTCCAGCCCGGCCCGGTCCATGCGGTGCAGCGCGGCGAAGAGGCGGGCCGCGGCCTCGCGCAGATCCCCCCCCTCGGAGAGGACCTCCACGTGGGCGTATCCCCGGAGAGGCGTCTTGGGCCTGCGAAACAAAAGGAGCCCCACCCGCCGGCCCTCCGGGGGCCCGACGTCCTCCCGCTCCCCCTCGCCGGGCGCGAGGAGCCGAAGGGGCGTCCTCGGCGAATAATGTCTCGGCAGCTGTCCCGGGGATCGCGGGCGATCTCCCGCTTGAGGAACGCGGATCTTGCCCCCCAAGGCGCGCTCCAGCTCCTCTACGGGCACCCCGCCCGCCCGCAGCAATTGGGGTTCTTCCTCCGTAAGGTCCAAGACGGTGGACTCCACCCCTACGGGACAGGGCCCGCCGTCTAAGATGAGCTCGACCTGCTCCCCCAGCTGCTCCCGGACGTGCTCCGCGGTGGTGGGGCTCAAATACCCGAAGGGGTTCGCGCTCGGGGCCGCTATGGGCGTTCCCGCTTTTCGGATCAGCTCTAGCGCCACGGGATGGTTGGGCATCCGCACCGCCACCGTGGGCAGCCCCGCCGTCACGATCTCGGGGACCCGCTCCCGCTTGGGGAGCACCAACGTCAAGGGCCCGGGCCAGAACTCCCCTATCAGGGCGCGCGCCCGCTCGTCCACCCGGGTGCAGAGCCTCTCGATCTCCTCGGGATCGGCGACGTGCACGATGAGGGGATCGAATCGAGGGCGGCGCTTCACTTCGAAGACGCGGGCGACGGCTTCCGGGTTGAGGGCGTCGGCCCCCAGGCCGTAGACCGTCTCCGTGGGGAAGGCCACCGGCTTCCCCCGGCGGAGGAGCTCCGCAGCCCGTGCGATCGCCCTAGGGGTGGCTCGCACGATCCTCATGGCTTACCCTTGCTGCCTCCTGAGCCGTTGCCGTCTCCTCCTCCGGTCGGGCCGCTTCCGAAGAGGGAGTCGGCGCAGGGGAGTGGGGGGCCAGGGTGCGCAGCACGATCCACCCTGCTAGGCCGGCCAGCAGCGATCCCATGAGGATTCCGACCTTGGCCCGTCCAAGCCACGCTCCGTTGGGAGCGGGGAAGGCGAGCTGGGCGATGAAGAGCGACATGGTGAACCCGATCCCGCCCAGGAGTCCTACGCCCGTGATGTGCCGCCACCCCAAGTCCGAGGGCAGCGCAGCCAGCTTGAACCGGACGGCCAGCCAGGCGAACCCGGCGATCCCCAAGGGCTTGCCCACCAGGAGCCCCAAGACGACCCCCAAGCTCACGGGGTGGATCTCCGAGCGCAACACGCCCTCGTCGAGGGCCACTCCCGCATTGGCCAACGCGAAGAGGGGAACGACGAAGTACGCTACCCACGGGTGGAGCGCTCGCTCCAGACGGTGGAGCGGAGACTCAATGTCCTTGCAGGCCAGCTCCAACGCCTGCACGGCGGCCTGTTGGCGCGCCGTCATGTCCGGATCGACGGAACCGGCCGCTGTTGCGGGTGCGGGGTGCTCGAACTCCTGCACGATCCGGCGCCCCAAGGCCGCTAAGGAACCGGCCTCCATGCGCGTATGGGCCGGAATCGTCATCGCCAAGAGCACCCCGGCTACGGTGGTGTGAATCCCCGATTGGAGGAACGCCCACCAGAGGACAGCCCCTATCACGGCATAGACCCAGGGTTGGCGCACCCCCCGAGCCCCCAGCAGGGCCGCAAAGGCGAGCAACCCGACCCCCAATCCCAGATAGCCCCAAACGGGCGGTTCTGAGTAGAAGAGCGCGATCACGAGTACCGCTCCCATGTCGTCCACGATGGCCAGCGCCGTGAGGAACACCTTTAAGCTGAGGGGGGCGCGCGTCCCCAAGAGGGCGAGCACCCCGAGCGAGAAGGCGATGTCCGTGGCCATGGGGATCCCCCAGCCGCGCAGGGTGGGCTCCCCCGCGTTGACCAGCGCGTAGATCAGCGCAGGAACCAGCATCCCGCCCACGGCGGCGGCCAGGGGGAGCAGCGCCCGCTTGGGCGAGGAGAGCGCGCCCACAAGCAGTTCGCGCTTGATCTCCAGCCCGATCACGAAGAAGAACAGGGCCATCAAGCCCTCGTTGATCCAGAGCAGCAGGGGCTTCTCCAACGAGAGATCCCCCACACGAAACGCAAGGGGGACCTCCCACAACGCGAAGTAGGAGGAGCTCCAGGGGGAGTTGGCCCAGATCAAGGCCGTCACGGCCGCCCCCAACAAGAGCAGCCCGCTGGTGGTCTCTTGGTGGATGAAGCGGACCACCATCCGCAAGATGGCCTCCACGGAGTTCTGAGGTCGGAGCCGCTCTCGACCTCGCCCCCCCCACCGACGCCCCTTACGGTCCACGACGACCCTCCCCTTCCCCTCTCTTCTCCGGTATCCCGTTGTCGGCATCCGGGAGCCCGCGCTCGGAGACCTCGGACCTTCGGGTCTGGGAGGTGGAGGTGGAGGTGGAGGGAGGAGCGACCGGCGAGACCCGCACCTGAGCCACGCGGTGCCGATCCATGGCCACCACCTCGAAGCGGACTCCTCCCCACTCGAAGCGATCTCCGACCGAAGGGATGCGTCCCAGCCTCGCCAACACGAACCCTCCCACCGTGTGATAGTACCCCTTCTCCTCGTCCGGCAGCGTCTCCCACCCTAGAAGGTCCTTCAAGCGGGTCAGGGGCAGTCGTCCATCGAGGATCCACGAGTCCCCTTCTCGACGGACGGACTCGGGTCGTGCCGCGTCGCCTAACGCGATCTCCCCCACCAACTCCTCGAGGAGGTCGCTGGGGGTGAGCAACCCTTGAATGCTGCCGTACTCGTCGACCACCAAGACGAGGGCCGTCCGAGAGCGCTGGAAGAGTTCGAGGGCCTTAAGCGCGGACATGCTCTCGGTGACGAAGACCGGCTCCTGCAGCGAAGTCGTAAGGTCCATGGGTCGTCCGGCCAGGACTTGGGGGAGGAGGGCTTTGACCTCCACGACGCCCAAGACGTGATCGAGGCCGCCGCGGCAGACGGGGAAACGGGAGTGCATGCCTTCGGCGATCTTGCGTCGAATCCTCTCCGGAGGGTCGTCCACCTCCAACCAAACGATCTCGGTCCGTGGCGTCATCAGTTCGCTAACCCGCCGATCGCGCAGGCGGAAGACCCGCTCCACCAAGTCCAGCTCGGTCTCTTCAAAGGTGCCCGCTTGAATCCCCTGTTCCATGAGGATCCGGATCTCCTCGTCGGTCACTGGGGGTTCAGGGCGGGGACGGATGCCCATCGCCCGGATGATCATCTCCGTGCTGAGACTCAGCAGGTGCACGGCGGGGGCAGCCGCCGCTGCGAGTACCCGCATCGGCGTGGCGACAGCAGCGGCCACGCGTTCTGGATTGTACAAAGCCAGTCGCTTCGGGACCAACTCGCCCAGCACCAAGGACAAGTACGTGATCCCCAGGACGACCAAGCCCACTCCCAACACCTCGCTGTAGGGTCCCAGGCCCGGGACGACTCGGAGGCGCTCGGCGATCTCCTCGGCCAGGGTCGCCCCGCCAAACGCCCCGGCCAGCACTCCGACCAGGGTGATCCCGATCTGGACCGTGGAGAGAAACCGAGTGGGGGCCTCCGCCATCTCCAAGGCGAGACGGGCCCGAGGATCCCCCTGGTTGGCCAACTCCTGCAATCGGGCTTTGCGCGCGGAGACCAGGGCGATCTCGGACATCGCCAACACCCCGTTGAGCGCGACCAACAGGAGGATTACGAGAATTTCCACCCCTATCATTTCCAAGCCCCTTTCCACACGGCTTGCCTGCTCCTCGCCACCCGAGCCGAGGGCACCTGAACGCTGTCGTGTTCCATCGACACCGGTCACCGTTGGACTATTGTAGCACCCCCTTTGGATCTTGTCCGGCCGGACAGGGCAAAAGATGCCGTTGCGCTGCCGGGAGGGTCGCCGGAGCCGGCGGACGTGTAGTACAATGCGAACTCCAGGACCTGCTTCTCGGATCCGGTGACTCGCTCCATGCTGCCGGAGGAGGAGGGGACGATCCCGCCCGTGCATTCGTTACAGGAATACCTCCGCCGTTTCCGCGGCTTTTCGCGGGAGGCCAAGCTCTTCCTGCTCAGCGTCACGCTGGGCAGCGTCGGGATGAGCGTCGGCTGGCTCATGCTCAACTTCTACCTGCAGAGCTTGGGGCTGAGCCAGTCCCTCATCGGCGCGATCAACGCCGCCGGGTCGCTCACCGCCGCCGTGCTGGGCATCCCTGTGGGCATCTTAAGCGATCGGGTCTCCCGCAAGGCCGTGCTCCTGGGGGGCACCCTCCTGGCCGCGCTGGGCTCCTTGGGGGTGGCCCTCTCCTCGACGCCCGCCCTTTTGCTGGGGTTCACCGTCCTCTCGGGGATCGGGCTCACCGCGATCTTTACGAACATCTCGCCCTTCCTGGCCGAGCACAGCACCGCGGCCCAGCGCACGGCCCTCTTCAGCCTGCAGGCCGCTCTGTCCACAGCCACGGGCTTCTTAGGAAGCCTTCTGGGCGGGTACTTTCCCGCGCTCGTCGCGTCCTCTCTGGGGATGACCCCCCACGACGTGCTCCCTTTGCGGGTCACCCTGGGGGTGGTCGCCCTGCTCCAGTTCCTCGCGCTCTTCCCGCTCCTGCTGCTGCGGGAGGCTTCCCCCTTGAGCGAACCCGAAGAGGGCTGGGGTCGAAGCGCCGACGGCTCCCGAGTCGCGTCCGCGGCCTCGGTGCGAGCGGCGGAGGTGCCGCCGGGCGGAGAGGCCCCTCCGGCCCCGCCCGCCTCTCGGGCCTTCGGGGGGCTCCGACTGCAGAACCCCTCGCTCTTCGGGAAGCTCTTGGTGCCGACGGTCTTCATCGGCTTGGGGGCCGGGCTCACGATGCCCTTCCTCAACCTCTTCGTGCGCGGGAAGTTCGGGATCTCGTTCGAGGAACTGGGCTGGCTCTACGCCCTCTCCTCGCTCATGACCGCGGTGGGGATGCTCCTGCAGCCCCTGTTGGCCGATCGGGTCGGCAAGGTCCGCTCCGTGGTGATCGTGCAGGCCCTCTCCCTGCCCTTCTTGCTCGTAATGGGCTACGCGCCCTACTTCCCCCTGGTGGCGGTGGCCCTCTTGGTGCGGGGGATGCTCATGAACATGGCCAACCCCGTGTACATGGCCTTCTGCATGGAGCGGCTCCCCCGCAGGGAGCGGGCCACCTTCAGCGGCACCACGGAGGTCGTCTGGAGCCTCACCTGGGCCGTAAGCTCCGGGGTATCGGGATGGCTCCGCGATCTTCTGGGGTTTGAGCGGGGGTTTTCCGTCGAGTTCGCGCTCATGGCCCTCTTCTACACGATCTCGACCGTAACGCTCTACGCCTTCTTCGGGCGTCGCTCGGAGAAAGCCCCCGGAGGCGGTCTCTCCGGGAAGGTAGAGCCGGAGGAGCGGGAGGAGCTTGTGCGATAAAAAAAGAGGGACTTGGCCTGTTGGAGGGCTGCTGAGCAAAAATCCGCGTGAAGAGGCGGGGCACGCGGCAAAACTCTGGCAGCCCCCGACCTGGTCTGGGGAAGGAGGGACCCCAGATCAGGCCACCAAGCCCTCTCCAGGAGATTTCTCCTGATATCGGATCTTACCCCATCTCCAAGCCCCCTCAAGGACACGTTCCCCCTCCGGAGGGGACGTTTGTTCCTGGTATATATCCCCAGCGCCGGGGCGTTGAAATTCCGTTGGGAATGGCCTAAGCTTTCGTGAGCTTACGATGACCGTGATCACAGCCCCGGTGGCGAACGAGAAGACCCTGCGGGACCTGGAGCTGGAGCGGGTCCAAGCCTGCATTCAAGGCTATGCTGCCTCGTCCCTGGGCCGGGAGGCCGTCGCGGCCCTCTTCCCCACCGCAGACGTAGAGAAGATCCGGAGGGAGCTGACCCGCGTGGAGGAGATGCGCCGCGCGCTGGAGGAGGCCGGTCCCGCCCTCGCCCCCGGACCCATGGACGACCTGGAGCCCCTCTTGCAGCAGGCCCACGAGACCACCGCGCTGGGGGGCGAGGAGTTCTTGGGGGTGCTCAAGACGCTGGAGAGCGCCCGCCGCCTCCGGCAGGCCCTCCTCGATTTGGAGGGCGACTACCCCGAACTCCGACGCCTGGCGGAGCGGGTCGGGGTCTTCCGCGAGCTGGAGGGGGCCATCCGGCGGACGTTCGACGAAGACGGGGAAGTGCGCCCCGACGCCTCCCCCCGCCTGCGCGCCCTCTCCGAGCGCAAGCTCGCTCTCGAAGAGCAAGTCGAGGCCCTTCTGAAAGAGTTTCTGTACGCCCCGGAGAACGCCGCCTTGATTCGGGAGCCCCTGATCACCCGCCGCTCCGGGCGCTTGGTGATCCCCATCAAGAGCGGCCACAAGCGCGATCTCGATTGTGTGGTCCACGACAGCTCCGACTCCGGGCAGACCCTCTACGTGGAGCCTCGCGCCGTGGTCGAACTCAACAACGAGGTCCGCGAGCTCGAAAGCGAGATCCGGGACGAGAAGCTGCGCATCCTGAGAGATTTAACGGGGAGGCTGCGCCGCGAGGCCCGCGGGATCCGGGAGACGCTCAAGGCCCTCCGGATCTTGGACGGCCTGTACGCCCGCGCCCGCTGGGCCCTCGAGTGCCGATGCGTGATCCCCCAACTCAACGCCCAAGGCCGGATCCGCTTGAAGGGGGCCCGCCATCCCCTCTTGGACCCGAAAAGCGTGGTGCCCATCGACCTCGAGTTCGGGGGCTGCCATCAGGGGGTGGTCATCACCGGCCCGAACACGGGAGGCAAGACCGTCACCCTCAAGACCGTGGGACTCCTGACCCTGATGGCCCAGTCGGGGATCCCCGTCCCCGCCGAGCCCGAAACGGAGCTGGCCGTCTTCGACGTGGTGCGCAGCGACATCGGCGACGAGCAGTCCATCGAGCAGAATCTCAGTACCTTCAGCTCCCACATGCGCAACCTGGTGGGCATCTTGGAGGAGCTGAACGAGCGCTCCCTGGTGCTGGTGGACGAGCTGGGGGCCGGGACGGACCCCCAGGAGGGGGCCGCGCTGGGGATCGCCCTGTTGCGCTCCTTCTTGGCCACGGGCGCGCGCGTCGTCGTCACGACGCACTTCAGCCCCTTAAAACACTTCGCGTACCAGCACGAGCGCCTCAAGACGTGCTCCGTGGAGTTCGACGTCGAGACGCTGCGCCCGACCTATCGCCTGGTGGAGGGCGTGGGGGCGAGTAACGCGTTCATCATCGCCCGGCGGCTGGGATTGCGGGAGGAGATCGTCCGCGACGCGCAGAGTTTCCTCTCCGAGGGCGCGCTCGACCTCGAGGAGATCCTCCAGCAGCTTCAGCAGGAGCGACTCGCCCTCTCCCGCGAGCGGCTTCGACTCCAACAAGAGCGGGAGGCGGCCCGTGCCGAGCGGGAGCGCTTCCGCCGGAAGCTCGAGCAGATCGAGCAGCAGACGACGAGCGCGCTGCGGGCCGAGATCCGGGAGCTGGAGAAGCAGCTGAGGGAAACCCGTCGCCGACTGGAGGAGGCGCTCCACCGCGCCCGCCGGGGGGCGCGGGAGGAGGAACTGCGACGGCAGCTTCACGAGCTCCGCGCCCAGGAGCAGGGGCTGCGCGCGGCGGAGCGCGCGGTGGAAGAGCCTTCGCGCCCCTTGGCCCCGGAGGAGGTGGTCCCCGGTCGGGCCGTCTACGTGATCCCGCTGGGCCAGACCGGGGTGATCCGGGAGGTGCTCGACGCCGAAGGGGAGCGGGTGGAGATCGAGATCGGGAGCGTCAAGATCCGGGCCAAGCGGGAGGACCTTCGAACGCCCCCGCCCCCCCAAGCCGCGCGGGCCAAGCCGAAAGCCCAAGAGCCCACGCGAAGGGCTACGCCGCCGCCGCACGAGCTCTCCCCGGAGAGCCCCGGCCTGGAGCTGCACGTCCGCGGGATGACCACGAGCGAGGCCCTGAGAGAGGTCGACCTTTACCTCGACCGACTGACGCTCCACGACATCCGCAAGGCCTACATCGTCCACGGCAAGGGGACGGGGACGCTGCGCCAGGCGATCCGGGATCGCCTCGCCAAGGACCCCCGGGTGGCCCGCATCTACCCCGCGCCCGCCTATCAGGGGGGAGACGGGGTCACCGTCGTGGAGTTGAAATAACCCAGAGGGAGGGAACAAGCGCTTCATGAGGAACGGTTTTGGCATCCGGCTTCCGGGCATCGTCGGGATCGCCTTGGTAGGGCTTGTTGCGCTGGCGCTCGGCGCTTGGGATGCTCAAGCGCAAGCCCAAGCCCGAACCCCAGATCCAAAGCAGAGGGTGATCATCGGGCTGCGCGCTGAGGCTCAGGGGGTAGGGGTATCCACTCAGGGCCTGGTGCGCGCCCTCGAGGTCCGCATCGAGAGCGGGGGAGGGCGGGTCGAGGAGCGCTTGGAGCTGATCGACGCCGTCGTGGCCACCCTCGACGCGGAGCTGAGAGAGGAGCTGGAGGGCGATCCCCGGGTGCGCTACGTCGTCCCCGACGGCGTGGTGGGGACGCCCGAGTTCTGGGCCCGCCTCGCTCCTGCTCCGGGTCCGGAGCAGGGGTCCGGGGAGCCGTCGCTTGCCCCCCGGAGCGTGACGGGCTCCGCGATCCCCGTGGAGCTCTACAGCTGGGGGGTCGAGCGCATCCGCGCCCCGGAGGTCCACCGCACCCGACTCGCAGCGGTCCCCGGGGCATCCGATACGGGATCCGGCAGAGCTCTGGCGCTCGGCGCCCTGGGGGTTCTCTGGGCACTGGGGGCGCTGGGGCTTCGGATGAGCCCGCTGCGCCGCCGATCCCGCCTCGTCGTGGGCGGGCTGCTGGTGGGGACGCTCGCGGCGCTCTCGGGATGTACGGCGGCGTGGGTGCTGCCCCATCCGGGCGTGCTCGGCGAGGGGGTCACCGTCGCCCTTCTGGACACGGGCGTCGACCTTGCCCATCCGGATCTTAGGAGCAACGTTCTGGGGGGCATCGACTTCGTCAACGGCGACAACGATCCCTCGGACGACAACGGCCACGGGACGGGGGTGGCGGGGCTGCTGGCCGCCGCCGAGAACGGCCTCGGCTTAGTGGGCACGGCCCCCCGGGTGAAGATCTGGTCGGTGAAGATCTTGAGCTACGACGAGCGGGGCTCGATCAGCGACCTCATCCGCGGGCTGGAGTGGGCCCTGCGGCAGGGCGTGCAGATCATCGGGATGAGCCTGGGCACCGAGGAGGACAACGCCGCCCTGCGGGACGCGATCCGCGCAGTCCATCAAGCGGGCGTGCTGCTGGTCGCCGCGGCGGGGAACAAGGGGTATCGCGTCTTGTACCCGGCGGCGTACCCCGAGGTGATCGCGGTGGCCTCCACGGACGAGAACGACCAACGGGCTTGGTTCAGCAACATGGGCCCCGAGGTCGACCTCGTCGCGCCGGGGACCAATCTCCTCACTACCGCTCGGGACGGGGAATACCAGCGGGTGAGCGGGACGTCGTTCTCCGTGCCCCAGGTGGCGGGCGTGGCGGCGCTCGTGATGGCCGCCGGGCTGCGGGACGCGGGAGCCGTCCGCCGACGACTGGAGGAGACGGCTCAGGACCTGGGGCTCTTCGTCCAGGCCCAGGGCCGCGGGCTCGTGGACGCCGCCCGCGCCGTCCTTGGGCCGTAGTGTCCCCTAATGGGGTACTAACGGGGGCGTTCGGTGCCTCCCGGCTCGATCACGCGATGCGTCGCTCGAGAACAACCGAGGGAGAGAGGAGAGAGCTCAATGAGCCCGACGGAGGAGACAGCCCAAGCCTCGGTATCGGCAGGGCAGACGGAACCCACAGGGCCTACCGAACCGGAAGACGAGGTTGAGGCGTATAAGATGAGCCTCACGGAGCATCTCGATGAGTTACGGATGCGGCTCATCCGTGCCATCCTCGTCGTCTTCCTCCTTGCCGTGGTGGCGTACGTCTTCAAGGATTTTCTGTTGGAGTTTCTGATCCGTCCCCTGCAGGGCACCTTCGGCCCCTCGGAGGACTACGAGCGCTTGATCGCCCACCTGCAGGCCGAAGGGATCTCCGAGCGGGTGGCCCGCCGGGCCGCCCAGCTCCTCGTCGGCGGCTTGATCTTCACCCACCCCGTGGAAGCCTTCTTCACGTACATCAAGCTCTCGCTCCTGACGGGGCTGTTGGCGGGGATGCCCTGGGTTCTCCTGCAGCTGTGGCGGTTTGTGATGCCCGCGCTCTATCGCCATGAGCGCAAATACCTCGTCAACTTCTTCGTCTTCGGGAGCGGGCTCTTCTATACCGGGGTCGTCTTCTGCTTCTGGGTCGTTCTGCCCTTAGCGATGCAGTTCCTCATCGGCATCGGCGGCCCTCTGTTGAGCCCCCTCTTCTCCGTGGGGAACTACGTCTCCTTCACGATGCTCTTCATGTTGGTCTTCGGGCTCAGCTTCGAGATGCCCCTGGCCATGTATCTCCTTGTCAAACTCGGTCTCGTCCAGCGCCAAACCCTGGTGCGTCAGTGGCGCTTCGTGGTCTTAGGGGCCTTTCTGGTGGGGGCGATGTTCACCCCGCCCGACATCTTCACGCAAGTGGCGATGGCCAGCGCCATTGTGCTATTATACGGTATAGGCCTTTTGGCCACCCGGTTCGCCCGCCCCGAAGAGGAGGCCGTCCGGGAGGAGACCGAACCGACGACTTGAAAGCCCTGCTCTAGGGATCCCCCCCTCCCACAAAGCCGAGGAGGAGGAGGAGACGGAGAAGGAGAAGGAGAAGGCGAGGAGGCACGACCGATGGGTGTAAGCGACCTTAGCCGCGGGGTGACGATCGAGTACCAAGGCGAACTCTACACCGTGGTCGACTACAGCCACATGTTCAAGGGCCGAGGGAAGGCCGTGGCCCAGACGAAGCTCAAGCACCTGCTCACCGGCCGGGTGATCTCACAAACCCTCACGGATGCGGACAACTTCCAGGTCGTCCGCCTCGACGAGCGGCCCCTGCAGTACCTCTATCACGACGGGAGCAGCTACCACTTCATGGACAAGGAGACGTACGACCAGTTCACCCTCTCCGAGGAGCAGATCGGAGATCGCAAGTATTACCTCAAGGAGAACACGGACGTCACGGGGCTCTTCTACGAGGGGCGGATCTTACGGATCGAGCTGCCCATCACCGTGGAGCTCCGGGTGGTCGAAACCCCCCCGGGGGTCAAGGGCGACACCCAGTCCGGCGGGGAGAAGCCCGCCACCCTGGAGACGGGCCTCCAGGTGAAGGTGCCCCTCTTCGTCAAGGCCGGGGACGTCGTCAAGGTGGATACCCGCGACGGGCGATACATCGAGCGGGTGAGTTCGTGACCGACTGCATCGGGGGCGGGAAGGAGAAGATGCGTCACCGGGTAAACATCACGGAGCAGGTGATCGCCTCCATCGCGGGGATGGCCGCCGCGAGCGTCGAGGGGGTCAGCGAGCTGCGCGGCAGCGTGGCGGACAACCTTAAGGCCATCTTGGGGGAGGAAGGCCGGTCGGGCCGCGGGGTGACCACCCGAGTCGAAGGGGAGGACGTCTACCTCGCGCTCCATGTGGCCGTGGAGTACGGCCACCCCATCCACGAGGTGGCCCAGAAGCTCCAGCGGGTGGTCAAAGCGGAGGTGGAGGGGATGACGGGGTTGCGCGTACGATCCGTAGACGTTTACGTAAGCGATCTCACTCTGCCCAAGAGGGCTTGGGATTCCGAGGCCCCGCAGGACCCCGCGGCGGCGCGGTTGCAGCCCGAGACGGAGGCGGAAGAGACAGCGGAGAGCGACAGGCCAAGGCCAAAGGAAAGGGGAAGGGCACCGGTTCCCGATGAGGCGCTCTAGCGTCTTCCTCGCCGAGGTCTTCCACGGCCTCGCGTTTCTCGTGCTGGTCCTTACCGGGCTCTACCTCCTGGCCGTACGCTTCGAGAGGCTACCCCCCCGCGTGGCGGAGTTCCTTCAGGGGCCGGGGAGGGAGACCTTCACGGTCTGGGCCGGGCTCTCGTTCCTGTTGGCCCTCTACTTCCTCGTCCGCGGGGTTTGGGTGGCCCGCGGCGCGGAGCCTCGGGTGATGAGCGCCGGGCCGCGCGGCCCCATCTGGATCTCCCAGAGCGCCATCCGGGAGTTTATCCTGCAATCCCTGCGGGAGGAGATGGGCTTTGCCCACGCCTCCGTCTCCCTGAGGCAGGGGCGGGACGGGATCGTTGTCCACGTGCGCACCCCCCTGCCGTTGCACCAGAGCGTCACGGAGCTGGGGGCCAAGATCCAAGACCACGTCAAGGCCCGCGTGGAGGAGCGCATCGGCGTCACCGTGGAGCGGGTGGAGGTGCTGGCCCGAAGCGTGCAGCCGACCCCCTCGCCTCTTGCCACCTCCGCTTCCCCCGAGCCGGCCTCCGCGATTCAGATCCCGGCCCGGCGGGCGGACGCCGGAGACGGAAAGGGAAGCAGGGAGGCCGAGGAGGAATCGGAGCCGGGGGAAGCGGAAGCGGAAGCGAAAACGGAGACCGAAGAAGGCCCTCAAGGATCGGAGCGTGATCGGGCATGAAACTCTCCCCCTCGATCGTGGGCGGACTCGTGGGCGGGCTGCTGGGGGCGGTCATCCTGTACCCCAAGCTGTTGGTGATCGTCGTCCCGGCAGCGTTGGGGTACTTCACGGGGCGAATTCTCGAGTCCGAGGAGCTGCGCGAGAAGGCGCGCGAGCTCTTCTCCGTCTTCTTCCGCTGACGGGGGCAACGACGATGAGACGCCGCCAAGCCCGAGAACAAGCGCTACGAGCCCTCTTTCAGGAGGAGTTCACGAACGCCTTGGGCGAGGAGGACCTCCCCGAAGACCCGTACGGACGGGAGCTGGTTCAGGGCGTCGAGGCGCATCGGGGGGAGATCGACCGGCTGATCGAGGAGCGGGCGGAGGGCTGGCCTCTGGAGCGCCTCCACAGCGTGGACCGCAACCTCCTGCGCTTGGCGATCTACGAGCTGCTCTACCGCCCGGATGTGCCCCCGGAAGTGGTCATCGACGAGGCCGTGGAGCTGGCCAAGAAGTACGGCACGGAGCGCTCCCCCGCCTTCCTCAACGGCATCCTTGACCGCATCTACAAGGAGAAACTCGTGCAGGAACCGAACCCCGAACCCGAACCTCAAGAGAAACAACAGAAGGAGCAAACACCATGAGCGCAACCCTCATCGACGGCAAGGCGATTGCTCAGCGCATTCGAGAGGAACTCGTCCGTGAAGTCGAGAAGCTGAAAGCGGAGGGGATCGTGCCCACGCTGGCCGTGTTGTGGGTGGGCGAGGACCCCGCCTCCGGGGTATATTATCGCTCGAAGCAGCGGCTGGCTGCTCAGCTGGGGATCGAGTTCCGCGGCGAGGTCCTGCCCGCCGACACCTCCCAGGAAGCGCTCTTGGAGCGCATCCATCGGCTCAACGAAGACCCGGAGGTGGAGGGCATCTTCGTGGAGTTCCCCCTGCCGGAGGGGATCTCCCCCGAAGCGGTCCGGGCGGCGATCGCCCCGGAGAAGGACGTCGACGGGATCACCCCCGTCAACTTGGGGAAGCTCTTAATTGGGGAGGAGGGGCTCATCCCCGCGACGCCCTACGGGGTGATGGAGCTCTTGGAGGCCTCGGGGGTCGAGCTTCAGGGGGCCGACGCGGTGATGGTGGGCCGCAGCGAGGTGGTGGGCAAGCCGCTCGCCCTGCTGTTGCTCCAGGCCCACGCCACCGTCACGATCTGTCACTCCCGGACGAGGGATCTGGGGGCCCACACCCGCCGGGCGGACGTCCTGTGTGTGGCCGCCGGTCGCCCGAAGCTGATCACCGCGGACATGGTCAAGGAGGGGGCGGTGGTGATCGACATCGGGCTCAACGCCACGGAGGAGGGCGTGGTGGGCGATGTCGACTTCGAGGCCGTCAAGGAGAAGGCGGGGATGATCACGCCCGTTCCCGGGGGCGTGGGGCCGATGACGGCCACGATCGTGCTCAAGAACGTCGTCGAGGCCACCCGGCGCCTGCGGGGGCTTACGGCTTAAGCGTTATCGTCATCGTCATCGTCGGACCCGCCCTCATCGGGAGGCCGTACGAACCCCTCCGGCCAGGGGTAGTCCTCGGGGCCGGGGCAGAGGTTCCCGTTCCCGTTGTCGAACATCGTGTTGTCCCGCCCTTGGACCGCCCCTTGGAACTCGAACTTAGGATCGAAGGACTCGGTGCAGGCGGGCTTGTGGAGGACCAACCCCCAATCGATGTTACGGGCGATCTCGTTGCGGTTGAGCTCCACCTCGGGCGACCCCGCCAGCTGCACGCCCACGATGTTGAAGAGGATCTCGTTCTCCTCCGCGAGGACCTCGCCCGAGCCGTTTATGACCAGCCCGGTCTGACTGTTCTGGATGAGGTTCCGGCGCAGCTCCGCCCGGAGCAACCCAGCGATCGCCACCCCTGAGAACTTGTCCTCCACGCGGTTGTCGACGACGAGCAGGCGCCCGTCCCCTGCCGCTTGAATGCCGAGCGCGCCGCTGCCCCGGATCTCGTTCCCGCGGAGGACGATCTCCGTCCCTCCCAGGACGAAGGCGCTTAGGCCGATGCCCTCCACAATGCGGTTCCCCTCGAGGACGGCGCCGACGCCCTCGATCCGCACGGCGACGCCCGCGCGGGGTGGCGTCCCGGGGATCAGATCCAGGGTGCGAAGGACAAAGCCCCGCACGAGGACGCCTTCCAAGCTGCCAAGCGCCCCGGGACGGCGGATGAGCAGCGTCGGCTCCTCGAAGCTCTCCGGGTGGACCGTGACGGTCTCTCCCTCCTCTTCGTCGGCGAGGCCCTCCAGGGTGATGGCCTTCTCGAGGACGAGGTTTTCCCGATACCCACCGGGCAGCACCCGAACCGTGTCGCCGTCCGCGGCGATGTCAATGGCTTCTTGAATGCTCGTGAAGTCACAGCCCTCGGCACAGACCGTCCACACCCGACCCGGTGGCTCCTGAGCGTGGGTTCCCGCAAACGTGAGAGCCGAGAGAAGGAGGAAGAGAAACGGTCGTTGAAGCGACCCGATCACGCCCATCACCTCCTACGGCATTGTACTGCGAGCTTATGTTCGGAGGGAAGAGAGAAGGACTTCCACGATTCTCCTTGCAGCTTGCCCGTCGCCGTAGGGGTTTTTCGCTTGGGCCATCCGGGCTCGCTCTTGAGGGCTCTCTAAGAGGGGAGAAGCCTCTTTCACGATCCGCTCCGGGTCGGTGCCCACGAGCTTGGCGATGCCCGCCTCCAAGCCCTCGGGCCGCTCCGTCTTCTCCCTCAGCACCAACACAGGAACTCCTAGCGTCGGGGCCTCCTCTTGGATGCCCCCGGAGTCCGTCAAGATGAGCGCGGCTTGGGCCATCAGCTTCAAGAAGGGGAGATACTCCAGGGGCTCGAGGAGCCTCACCCGCTCTAGGCTCCGAAGGCGCTCTTCGACCACCTTCCGGACGTTGGGGTTCGGGTGCACGGGATAGACGATCTCGACGTCGGGATGGCGCCGGACCAGCTCCCGAAGGGCCTCGCAGATCCGGGGAATGCCCTGCGAAAAGCTCTCGCGGCGGTGGGCCGTCGCCAACACCAGCCTGCGGTCCTCCGGGATCTCCAGCGGCGGGGGCGTGGAGCGGAAGCGCTCGTCTTGCAGGGCCCACAGAACCGCGTCCACCGCCGTGTTCCCCGTGATCACGATGCGCCCTTCGTCCACGCCCTCCGCTCGGAGGTTGCGGGCCGCATGGGCCGTGGGCGCGAAGAGCCACCGCGAGAGGTGGTCCGTGAGCCTGCGGTTCATCTCCTCGGGGTAGGGGCAGTAGGGATCGCCCGTGCGCAGGCCCGCCTCGACGTGGGCCACGGGGACGCGCTCGTAGAACGCGGCCAGCGCCGCCGCAAAGCACGTGGTCGTGTCCCCTTGGACCAACAGCAGCTCGGGCCTCTCCCGGCGGAGCACACCCTTGAGCCGGCTCAGGGTCTCGGTGGTGACGTGGAAGAGGTCTTGGTCGGGCTCCATCACGCCCAAATCGTAGTGGACGGGGATCTCAAAGAGCTTCAACAGGGGGTCGAGCAGCTCGCGGTGTTGGGCCGTCACGCACACCCGGTAGGGGACCCCCCTTCGCGTGAGTTCCCGCAAGACGGGGGCGAGCTTGATCGCCTCGGGTCGGGTGCCGAAGACGACGAGAGGAGCCACGCCGCCTTACCCCCGCATCGCACGCCATCCCCACACCGCGAGCGCCGCTCCTAGGAGCAGGATCCCTCCTACCCCCATCCACCACGCGCCGGTGCCGGTGCGATCGATCCCCAAGCTCCCTACAGCCTCGGGCTCGCGCGTCGGCCGACCGGCCGTCCCCTCGGCCTCCGTCGGCAGGAAAGCGGGAGGAGCGGGACGATCCTCATCCCTCTCGGCAAGCAAGGTCGCGGCTTGGAGGCGCAGGCGGTGCACTTCCTCCTCAGCCTGCCGTAGGGCTTGGGCCACCCGCTCCAGGCCCTGCAGCGGGGATTCCGGCTGCGCTTCCGGCGGCGGTTCCCGTCGTCCGTTCGGAGGGAACGCGGCAAGCAGGCTATAGGCGAGGGCTAGAGAAGCCTCCACGTCCGATCGTTCCGACGCCTCCGGAGGCGCCGGACGCCACTCCTCGGGCCCTTGTCCTGCGGCGCGGACGACCTGCGAAGGCCACGGGACGGTCCGGAGGAGAGCGCGGGCGGCCGGAGCCCCTAACAAGCGCCGGAGGGCGTCGCGGAGAGCCGCCTCGACCCGACGGCGGTCCGCGTCCCGGTCCCGGTCCCGAAAGACGACGAGAGCGGCCTGCAGGGTCACGGCCCGTTGAGCCAGCTCCCTGAGGCGCAACACGTCGCCCCACGGGCGGAGCGCCTGTGTGAGGATCTCCTCCGGCTGGGGCAAGCGAGGCAGCAGAGCGGCCCGGATCTTCTCCCCCTCCCGTGCCTCGACCCGGCCTGCGCGCACATAGGCGGTGAGAGCAGCCCCCTGCAGAAGGAGGGCTTCCCCGGACGATTTCTCCCCCTGACTCGGCGCGTTCCAGAGAGGCACTAGAGATCGGAAGAGGCGATCGGCCAACCGGCCTGCCTGCCTTTGGAAGACCTGCGCGCCCGGCCCCTCCTGCAGGGAGAGCAATCCCCCTACGGTGCTGTACACCGAAAGGGCCCAGAGCCATAGCATCTGGTCGTCCAAGCGGGGGTCCCCCTGCGCTCCGGTCCGCGGATCCCACCGGGGCAGGTAGAGGCCGGTCGTCTCATCCCAAAGCGCCTCCTGAGCGAAGCCGACGTGGCGGGAGGCCAGGTAAAGGTAGACGAGGGCAGCCGGATCCCCCTGAGCATCGAGGCGTTGTGCTTGAGCGATCTCGGCGAGCACCGCCCAGGCGAGGACGGCTGCGGAGACGACCTCCTCATCTGAGCGGGCATAGGGAGCGCTCAGCGGCCGCTGTCGCTTCCAAGGGCGCCCGAGGGCTCTCTCCAGACGTCGTTCCATCGACGCCGAGGGGGTCCAGGGAACCCCCCAGCCCGATCGCAAGACAACCCACTCTACCGTTTGGGCCGCAGCGCGGAGGGCGTCCGCTTCGGGGACCGACGCGGAGACAGACCCCAGGGACACCCCCCCCAGGCCTCCCACCGTCACCGCTCCGACCAGCAGCTTCAGACGCCACGGACACCCGGCGATCGGTCGACGAGGGAGGGAGCAAGCTCGATCCCTCATGGGACGTTCGCCTCAAGGGCTGCGTGTTCGAAGAGGACACGGACTTCCTCCGGACGGAGGACCCGCCGGAACAGGTAGATCTCATCCAACCTGCCCGGCCAAGCGTGGAGATCGGGCGAGTCTTCTCGCTTGGGGAGGGAAATCGTAAGGGGGCGTCCCTCCCGCACCTTGAAGGTTCCCACCGCGGCCTCCGTCTCCACGAGAAGGTCTCCCTGGAGGTAGAGACGAGCCCGACCCGCCTTCGCATCGTAGCTAAACGCCACGTGGACCCACTCTTGTAGGGGAAAAGGGGTCTCGCTGAGGATCGCCTGTCGTTCCGACCCGATATATACGGTCCCGTTAAGGCGCCCGTTCTGCTCGAGGAGGAGGCCATACGGGCTGAACCCGTTGCGGCCGATGAGGAGCCGCCAGTCGTTCCCCTCGCTCCGGTCGGGGGCTTCCTCCAGGTAGGCCCACAGCACCAGCGTGATCTCCTCTCGAAGGTCCCAAGCCGGAGCATAGGGCACCCGGATGTAGTCATCCCACCCGTCGAAGCGCAGAGCGCTTCCGCGGACTCCCTCCACCCACACCGGTCCGTTTTGGAGCTCTCCGTCGTGACCGTTGCCCGAACCGTCCCCGGCGATCGTTCCGGCCCCCTCGTCTAAGGCCCAATAGGCGATCAGGCCCTCGGACAGAGGCACCGGTGGGTCCGTCGGCTGCGCCGCGGGCGGTCCTCCCCCCAGCAGGCCTCCCCCGATCACCCCTAGGGTGCCTACGACGACCGTAAGAATCGTCCTTTTCATCGATGCGCCCTCCTCGTCGCGATATGAGTGCTTCTATTATACGGGTCCGGCTGCCCGACCCACAGGGCGCGGATCTCTTCCGCACGGAGGGCCCGGTCGAAGAGGAGGATTTCGTCCAGCACCCCGGGCCAAGCCCGCCGTTCCCCTCCCGCAGACGGAGCCGGCAGCGAGAGGGTTAGAGGCCGTCCGGCTTGGACGTCCGGAGGCCCCGGGTTGCTGACTTCCTCGACTTCGAGCGCGCCGTTCCGATAGAGGCGCAAGGTGCCCGAGGAGGCTTCGTAGGTGAAGGCCAAGTGCACCCACTCGCCCACGGGGAGTTCCTCACGACTGCGAATCGAGCGTCTCCTTTCGCCCACGTAGACCGATCCGGTGAGCTGCCGGTTCTGCTCCAAGGCCAATCCGTACGGTCGGAAGCCGCTACGTCCCACGAGAAGACGCCAATCGTTGCCCGGCGTGGTGTCGGGCGCTGCCTCCAGCCGAGCCCAGAGGACCAGCGAAAACCCTTGAGGCAGGTCGAAGCTTGGGTGATACGGAACCCAGACGTAGTCGTCGAGACCGTCAAACCGCAGGGCACGACCTGTCCAACCGGCCGTCCATGTGGGCCCGTTTCGCAGCCGTCCGATGCGGCCTCGAGCCGAAGCGTCCTGTGCCTCCTCTCCGGCCCCCTCGTTCAAGGGCCAATAGGCCACGAGGCTGCGCGCGAGCGAGGGATCAAGGACGATCGCCCCCCATCCTCCCAGCTCCCCCACGCCGGGCAGGAGCAGGAGCAGGAACAGGAGGAGGGCCCCCGGCAGCCGACCGGTGATCACCCGTTCGGTATTGCGATTCATGCGATGAGATCCCTCCCGTTGGCTCCCTTCGCTTAGGGGCCCGGCGGCACCCCCTGGCCCTGGCCCTGGCCCGGAGCGACCGGGGGTCTGCTCTCCACCCACACCGGGTTGGTGAGCGCGAACCCTCCGCCCTCGGCCTCGACGGTGACGGCGTACCATCCGGGCCGGGCCCGTCCGACCCACGTCAGCTGCGCCGTACGGCCCTGGAGAGGGTAGGTCCGCAGCACCCGTCCGTTGTACCACAGGGAGAGGCTTCTCAGCTCTTGCACGCTCTCCAGGGCGATCCGGAAGCGAAGCTCCTCCGCCGCGTCGAGGCGCAACCGGCGGCCCGGTCCCGCCTCCGGGCGATCCGCTACCGCCCGTACTACCTCGAGGTAGACGAGCGGTCCCGTGGTCACAAAGGCCTGTCCCTGGGCCAGGGCGTCCAGCCAACGCTCCGCCGTCAGGGGCTCGCCCTCCTCGAGTTCGAGGGCGACGTACGTCCGCGGGGTTCCCACTTGGGAGACGAGCTTATCCGCGTTGTGGTCGTCGGAGCCCGCGGTGGCCACCACCCGCCTCCCCTGGGACCAGAGGGCGAAGACGGCCTCCACGGCCCGGCGGTCCGTCTCGCCGACCCGCTTCCCCAGGAAGCCGTTGAGCACCTCTACGAGCTGGAAGTTCCCGTCGAAGGCGGGGTCGTCCCGGAGATGGAGGTACCCCTGGCCTCCCCCCCAGAGGGGGTGATTGACTTGGATGAGGACCGCCCCTCGAGAGCGGGCCTCTTGGAAGTAATCCCGAGGGCGCTTCCCCGCGGAGACGGGGATGGCCTCCCCCGGCCGCAGGGGGAAGGGGTTGAAGTGGCCCCAGGAGGCGGTGGTGATCTCCTCGCTCAGCAGGTAGGGAATCCCACGGCGTGCGGCGATCTCCGCAAAGGGGAGGTGCCCCACCGCGGTGTTGTGGTCGCTGAGTACGACGAGATCGAGATCCGCCGCTTGTTGAGCGGATATCAGCCTCGCAAGAGGGGTCACCGCGTCCCCGCTTGCGCGGCTGTGGAGGTGGAGGTCCGCTCCGAAGTACCGGCGGAGTCGCGGGTTGTAGGTCCTCGGTGGCTCGACGGAGAGCCTATAGGTCCGCGCCGGCTCGAGGGCGATCTCCCGCTCCCAGACCTCCCCGGTGATCCCCCCTCCCAGGTCCACCGCGATCCGCGCTCGCCCCGGCTCGAGGAAGAGCTCTGCCGTCCCCCGATCGCCGTCCGCCCTCCCCGCGTAGGCCATCGGGCTCGCGCTCGTCCCGGCCGGGAGGAGACCCGGGGGCGGGGGAGGAGTCAAGGAGCCGTCGGTGTAGGCCACCTCAGGACAGGCGGGGGGAGCGGTGACAGGCCAGACGACCACGCGGGCGACGACCGGTTCTCCGTCCTGAACCGCTTGCACCACCAACCGCGCCGGAGGGGGAGGCGCGTCGTCCCCGCCCCGTCGACGTGCTGCGGAGGAGGGCAGCGTCGCCAGCCGCGCGATCTCGTCCGGGTCCAGAGCGCGAGGGTAGATCCGCAGCTCGTCGATCCCCCCCGGGAAGGAACGGATCCCCGCACCCGGGTCGCCCACCCGGTGAAGGAGGGCCGATCCCAACACCAAGGGATCGTCGTTGACCTCGAGCGAGCCTGGTGTCCGCACCTCCTCCGCCTCCAAGCGCCCGTTGAGGTAGATCTGCCCCCGGCCTGTGCGGCCGTCGTAGAGGAAGGCCACGTGCACCCACGTCCTCAATGGCAGAGGGGAGTGGGTGCGTACCCCTTGCCGCCGGCCCCCTACGTAGACCGATCCCTGGAGCGTGCCGTCCTGCTCCAAGACCAGACTATACGCACGGAGGCTCGGCTTGGCGAGCACGAAGCGGAAGTCGTTGCGCCAAGGGATCTCCGGACGGCGATCCAACCACACCCACAGGGCAAGGGTGAGTCCATCCCGGGGAGAGAGGGCCGAAGCGACGGGCAGGAGGACGAAGTCGTCTCTCCCATCAAACCAGAGCGCGCCGCCTCGCCCCGACGGGCCGACGATGCGCCGCGCTCCGCACAGCCATCCTTCGGGAACCCGTCCTCGGGCCTCGCGGACGACATAGGTCCCCCCTTCGTCAAAGCGCCAGATCAGGGCTTCTCCCTCCGCCGGGAGGATGCGAAGCTCCGCGCCGGTGTCCGCGCCCAAGCGGTGCTCCGCCGTCGCCAGCGCCAGCGCGGTGCTGAGCCCGACCCCGGCCCCGAAGCCGAGGAGCAAGATGGCCCGCAACGCGCCCGTCGGGGACCGTCTCGTCGACCTTCTTCCGGAGTTCATTGCTCTCATTCTACGGAGGTGTCGCCCGACCGGCTACCCTCTCGGGTATAATACGGTCCCCCCTCGAGGGGACAGACTTCCTCGGGGAGCGTCTCCCCGAGACGTATCGTGGGGACGAGATGATCCGATGCCCCTTGCGGCAGCGCCGACAGAGGTCGCTCGGGATCGGTTCCGAAGGGGGGCCGGTCCGGGGGATCGCGCTGGGAGTTTTCGCCGCCCTCTTCCTCTCCTCTTCCGCCCCCGACGTGGCGACGGCTCGAGAGCCCCTCCCCTGGGAGCCGGCCGCGGAGGAGTCGTTTTGGTATTCCTTCTCCGGCATGGAGAGCCTCCTGTTGTTTTCGGGAATGGGGGTCCCTCCACGACCCGGGGAGCTGGCGCTTCCCGGGGAGGACCTCGCGGGCCTCTCGCCCGTGCTCGCCCCTTTCCGTGCAGGACGCCCTGAGTTCGCGCAAGACCCCGTCCCCGGACGGCCCGAGACGAGACGCTGGCGCGCCGGGGTCTCCGACGAGACGGTCGCGCTGGACTCGCTGGCCTTTGCCGTGTTGACCGCGATCGGGTGGGCCGACCGCCTGGAGCAGCTTCTCCACGTGCAGAGTGATTCTGTCTCCCTGCGGCGGGAAGCTCGGCTCCTGCGGGCCCTGGCCGGCGCAAGCCTGCAGTTCGCCGAGAGCAAGCTACGGCGACCGGACGGGCTCTACGAAAACGCGCTCCGCTGGTGGCGGGATCTCCCCCTCAAGGAGGGCCCCCCTCCTTGGTCTCCACAGTTCGCTTGGCTGGCCGCGCTATCGGCCGCCTCGATCGCCGGATTCCCCCTTTCCCCTGCCGATGCTCTCTTCCAGGCACTCCAGCGCGCGGATCCTTGGAGTGAGACTACCCCCCCGATCCCCGAGGTCGCCCTTCGCATTTGGGCGCTCGCTTGGTACGTCCAAGCCACGCAAGATGAGGTCCTGCGGGCCCAAGCGGCTCGACGCCTCGTCGAAGACGCCGAACGCTTGCGAAGGCTCAACGCTCGCTCCTCCCTCGAACCCGAACCCGACCCCGCCGCCCTCTCGCCGCCCGAGCCGCCGGAGCTACGAAGCCAAGCCGCGCTCGTCAGCGGACTCCTCTACGCCTACGCCCTCACGGACGATCGCCGCTACCTCCGAGAGGCCGAACGCGCGTGGGCGCTCCTCCTCCAAGCCTGGGATGAAGAACTGGGGCTCTTCCGCTTTCCGGCTCCCCGTACGGATCCCCCTGGGGATTACCTCCTGACCGTGGAGGACGTAGCGGAGGTCCTCTCCGCGTTTCACGCGATGCTCTCCGTGCGGGCCCAGGACGCCGATCTCGTCCCCTCCCTCGAGGAGATTCGATCGCTCTACGCCCATTTCCTGGAGGGCTTAAAGCGCACCGGTCTCCTCCGGTCGGAATCCCGGGAGGCCGGGGGAGCGGCCGATGGGGATCCCGTTCCCTGGATCGGCGAGGTGGACGAACCCCCGGTGCTGGTGGCGGCAGCCCGCTTCGACCCTCAACTCGGGTGGCGGATCGTCGATCGACGCGTGCGGACCGCCCCGCTGCTGCGCATCGTGGCTACGTGGCTTTGGCTGGGGGAGCCGGCCGGGGAGGGGTTCCGTGGCCTCTCCCCGTCGGGCCTGCCCACCTCCCCCGCCGTGCAGGCCCTCCACCTCCCCCGCCGTGTAGGGGCTTTGGAAGAGAGCGTCCTGCGGATGGAGGCCGTGCTCGCGGAGCTCCTCACACGCCTCCCCGACCCCGACCGAGACCTCGCAAGCGTCCAGGACCTGCTCGCCCTCCAGGAGGTCCTCGAGCGCCGGTTGCAAACCTGGCGGGAGGAGATCCTCCGTAGGCTGCCGCCGGCCGTGGACGAAGAAGCCCTCGAAGAACGCGTTCGAGAACGCGTAGAGGAGCGCATCGCGGAGCTCCTCGATCCTCCCGTCGCCTCCCTCTCCGAGGGCCTGCAGGACCTCCAACGCCGGCTGGAGGCCTTGCTCGAGACCCGTCCCGAGGCGCCCACGCGCGAAGAACTCGAGCGCCTGCGCGCACAGGTCCAAAACCTCCAAGAGCGGGTAGGAGTCCTCGAAGAGCGCCTGCTCGCCCGCAGCGTCCTCCTCCCCGGGGTAGGGAGCTCCGAGGTCCTGGTGGCCGCCCTAGCCCTTCTCGGAATCGTGCTCTTCGCCGTGGGCCTCCTTCGGTTGCGTCGCTTGCGCCGTTCGGATGCCGATTCCCCCTCCCCACCCGCCGGTTCGGGACACCGGTCCTCTCCCTAGGTCGTCGCAGGGGTCACCTCAAGGCCGCGGGGGTCTGCCCGCGGGCACACAGAATCTCCCTACGCTTGGACCGTTCGTTCCTTCCGTCCCCTCCTCAGATCCGCTACAGTACGGATACCGATCATGTCCACCACAAAGATGAACCGATCGTACCTATACGGTAGCTTCCCCGGGTCCTTCGGGAACCCGACGGCGGAGGAGAAGCGGCTCATCCGGGAGCTCAAGCGCCTGTTTGCCCGTCGCCAGGGCCGGCGCTACCACAAAGGCGACGTCATCTATCAGCCCGGCGACATCGACGACAGCCTCTACTACATCCACTCGGGGAAGGTGAAGCTGGCCTATCTCGACGAGAGCGGGCGCAAGCTCACCCTGACCATCCTGGGGGAGGGGGAGATCTTCGGGGAGATGGTGCTCATCGGGAGGAAAGAGCGGGACCTCCTCGCCCAGGTCCTCCAAGACGCCGTGATCTACGAGATCGAGCGGAGCCGCTTCCTCGAGCTGCTGCGGGAAAAACCCGAGCTGGCCCTCGAGGTCATGGAGCTGTTCGGCAGGCGCACCCAGGAGATCGAGCGCAAGCTCGAAGATCTCGTCTTCAAGGACATCCCCACGCGGCTGTCGCGCCAGATCCTGAAATTGATCGAGGAGCACGGCGTGGAGACCCGCGAGGGGGTCCAGATCGATTTCAAGATCACCCACAAGGAGCTTGCCGATCTCATCGGGAGCGCTCGGGAGAATACCACAAGCGCGCTCAACCGCCTGGCGAAAGAGGGCATCCTCGACAAGAAACGCTACCGCATCATCGTCAAAGACGAGGAGCGCCTCAAGGAGAAGAGCGGCATCTAGGTCTCCATCTCCATCCGGGATCCGTCCGACGTGAGAGACGACACAAGGCAAGGCGGGCGGGCCCGATGGTAAGCGGCAGGAGCGCGCTTGACGGGCCGGGGGCGCCCGCGTACCATCCACGAGAAGAGGAGGCCATGGGGATGGTGCGCCGGGCGCTTGTCGTTTTGGTGAGAGCTTATCAGCTCTTGATTTCGCCCCTGTTCCCCCCGTCGTGTCGCTTCTCCCCCAGCTGCTCGGAGTACGCCCGGCAGGCCCTCTCGAAACACGGGATCATCAAGGGCCTTTGGCTAAGCGCAAGGCGGGTGCTACGGTGTCATCCCTGGCACCCCGGCGGGCCCGATCCGGTGCCGTAGACCCCTCCGGTTGACGATCTTCTCCTCCGTTCTTACCATGATGCGGGATACGGGAGAAGCGCCATGAGTCCCACGCTGCTCCGCACGGGGCCTTATCGAGATATCTCTCCCACGACTGCGGGGAGCCACGGCACGTCCACGTAGACCGGAGTTCTAGTTGGATCCGGTCGTGACCCTAGCACGGAACCACGGGTACTCCCGGTCGGAGCTGAGGGACATCGAACGCTTGCTAACGGAACATTCAGAGCTTCTCCGGAGGAGATGGGATGCCTTCTGTGGTGATGACGCTGGATCTCCCTAGGATTACCGCCGTTCGGATCACCGAGGACGCCCTCAGTGTAGACCTCGAGGGCAGGCGGACGATTTCGGTGCCCTTGATGTGGTATCCCCGGCTGACCCATGCCACGCCGGAGGAGCGGCAACGCTTTGAGATCGTAGGGGCCGGGTACGGCATCCACTGGCCCGATCTCGATGAGGACGTCAGCGTCGAGGGGCTCCTGGCGGGCAAGCGATCTACAGAGAGCCCACGGTCTTGGGAGCGATGGCTGAAGGCGCGCAAGAGAGGTCCTAAACCCCATTCACGATGAGCGAACGGTTCAAACTCATCGCCCCCTACGAGCCCAAGGGCGATCAGCCCAAGGCCATTCAAGAGCTCACCGAAGGACTGGAGCAGGGCCTGCGCTATCAGACCCTGCTGGGTGCTACGGGAACGGGCAAGACGTACACCATCGCCCACGTGATCCAAAACGTTCAGCTCCCCACCCTCGTCATCGCGCACAACAAAGCTCTAGCCGCCCAGCTTTGCAACGAGTTTCGGCAGTTTTTCCCCGAGAACGCCGTCCACTACTTCGTGAGCTATTACGACTACTACCAGCCCGAGGCGTACATCCCTCAGACGGACACCTACATCGAGAAGGACGCCTCCATCAACGAGGAGATCGACCGCCTGCGCCACGCCGC
>Ga0256839_1000409_pt1 | contig 55529 bp, 54 predicted proteins | sample 354166metaG_FD_185968 | JGI IMG/M metagenome (GOLD analysis project Ga0256839, IMG submission 185968) | Hydrothermal vent microbial communities from Mid Atlantic Ridge, Atlantic Ocean - 354-166 | ecosystem: Environmental > Aquatic > Marine > Hydrothermal vents | place: Atlantic Ocean: Mid... | reverse complement strand
CGGCCAGAATTTATGCAATGATTGGGTTAACCCGGCAACAATATATATTGTTGCCGGGTTAATAATACTATTTCCGTTGAAAACCTGATTGATGGTGAGATGGAGCGCAAGAAATCAGGAACGTGAAGAAAAGTGTCATAAGCAGGGCCTCCATCATGCCGCCCGCGCTGTGGGAGGGCTGAGGGTGGACTTAAGGAAGAAGGGTGTTTATTCTCGTGTCTGGCACAACGAGTCATAATAGAATGAAAATGTGAGCGGAAGAGATAGAAAAGAGTCATGTTGCAAAAAAACAAAGAATTTTCTCATCCATGTTTTTCCTGATTTATGATGACTGAAACAGATGCCAGGCATATGCTCCAGGCATTGGAGCAGGCCAAGGCCGCTGCTGAAGCCGGTGAAGTTCCGGTGGGCGCGGTGCTGGTGCGTGAAGGTATGGTCATAGGGCGGGGAGGGAACCGTCCGATAGGCAGTCAGGATCCGACTGCCCATGCTGAGATCCTGGCCTTGCGCGAGGGCGCCCGGCAGGCGGGTAATTACCGCCTCACTGGCTGCACACTCTATGTGACGCTGGAACCCTGCACTATGTGTGCAGGAGCTATGATTCATGCCCGCATCGGACGCTTGGTTTATGGCGCAGCGGATCCCAAGACCGGTGCGGCCGGTAGCGTTTCCGATGTTTTTTCCCTGGATAAGGTCAACCATATTGTGACTGTAGAGGGTGGTTTGCTGGCGGATGAGAGCGCTATGCTGCTCCAAAACTTTTTCCGGGCGCGGCGCTGAAAACAGCCGGGCAAGCAATGTTCAATCTCGGCCCAGCGTACTTGGCTCAGGCAGGCTGAAAATTGGATCTCTCTGGTGTATCTTCTCGCAGCCCTGATCTTTGCAATAGCTCTGCTGTATTCGTCAGTGGGGCATGGTGGAGCGTCCAGTTATCTGGCTGCCATGGCCCTGTTCGGCATTGCCCCCGAAGAGATGAAACCCGCGGCTCTGGCCTTGAATATTCTTGTCGCGAGTATTGCGACGACTAAATATATCCGTGCAGGGCGTTTCTCTTGGCCCTTGTTCTGGCCCTTTGCAGTGGTTTCCATCCCCTTTGCCTTTGTCGGTGGTTTTTTTACCCTGCCCGCTATTTATTACAAGCCGGTTATCGGCATTGTGTTGATTGTTGCAGCTTATCATTTCATAAGAAATGCGCGGCAGGCGGAATACGCCATTGCGCCACCTTTGCTGCCACTGCTTGTTCTGTCCGGCGCGGGCTTGGGTTTTTTCTCTGGTTTGATGGGTGTGGGCGGCGGTATCTTTCTGAGCCCATTGCTCATCTTTTTGAAATGGGCGTCGGTGAGAAATGTGTCCGGCATTGCAGCGGCCTTTATTCTAGTCAATTCTATTGCTGGACTGACGGGATTCGCTGCTTCGGGGGCGCCGCATTTCCCCGATGGGCTGTTTTTGTGGGCCCTGGCGGCTGTGCTGGGAAGCTACATCGGCGCAACTTATGGCAGCAGGCATTTGGCCGGGCCGGTCATCAAGCGACTGCTATCATTGGTGTTGTTGCTGGCGGCTGTTAAAATGTTTGTGAGCACGTGGGGGGAATACATGTGAACGACGAAATCTGTAATGGTACGGCTGGTGTTCGTCCCCGGGTCGGATGTTGCTCAGTATGTGGCGAAACGTTTTCTTGTGGCGCCGCGAAGGCTGGTGGCTTGTGCTGGTGTCACCAATATCCCCCAGTCATGGCGGTCGAGCCCGGTCAAGGCTGCATGTGCCCGGCTTGTCTTGGCCGCGCCATTGCCGACAGGGCGGATTGATCTTTTCAAGATCCCACTGCCCTTCATCCGGGCAACGGGGGGGAGGGGCTGCCAGGATGAAGGCGCGGTGGAATTTCCTGTGTCAGTCTGTACGCACCTCGACCTTGCGCGGTCTGTGGACTTCCTGTTTGGGGATATGCAGGGTCAGTACACCGTCACGCAGGCTGGCCTCGATATTCCCGGAATCCAGCTCGCTGCTTAGAGCAAATCGGCGTTGGTAATATGCCGTCCGTATGTCAGCATAGAGGACTTCTATTTCCGTCGGCAGATCCAGGGCTGCCTCGCCCTCGATGAGCAGGGTATCCTGGTCTACCTGGATGTTGAGTTTGTCCCGCGATACCCCTGGCAGGTCGGCATGGAGGGTGATGCCGCTGGCGTCCTCGTAGACATCGACTGGTGGACGCAGGACCTCCATTGGCTTCTTTCCGGTTTCAGTGGTGCTGGGTTTTAACTGTTTGTCACTCATATCGCGCCTCCTGGTGTTTCCTCAGCTGACTTTGATCTTGCGCGGCTTGACAGCTTCCTGGCGTCGAATGCGAATGTGCAGGATGCCGTCCTTATATCTTGCTTCCACCTGCTCGGGGTCAACGTCTTCGGGCAGGTTGATAACGCGGCGGAATTCGCCATCGAATCGTTCCCTCAGATAGAACGTGACATTCCCGGGTTTCTCCGTTTGACGTTCCCCTGTAATGGTCAGCAAGTTTTTCTGTATGGAAATATCCAGCTTGGCAGGGTTGATACCTGTCGCGTACAGGTAGACATCCACTTCATCCGGGGTGGCGCCTATATTGATAGGGGGGTAGCTGCCGCGTCTGACTGCCCGGATACTGGCCGGTCCCGGGCGGATATTGAACAGGCTTTCGGCTTCCTGCTGCAGACGCTTGATTTGACTAAAAAGGTCGCCTTCTAAATCAGTCAGATTGCCAAACATGGTATGCCTCCTGGGGTTGTCTCGTTTGAACCCGAGTCTTAGGGTTAATAATTCCGCTGAATACTGTTAATCGAAATATGGGGTTGCATGGAAAAAAAACAAGCGCTGTTATCGTTTGTCCTGATAATTCCCGTGAGTGGCGGAAGTCATGGCGCTGCCAGGGATGACGGCCTATTAACCCGGCAACAATATCTATTGTATTCAGGACTTCAGGCCCGCGCTGGAACAAGGCGCGGTGCGCAGGCCTGAAGTCCCTAACAGATTGAAATCAAAGGACAGGCCATTGCGTGCCGGCCCGCTGACTGCGTTGGCGAAATTTGCTGTAGAATGACTACAGTGGCATAAAATTCATGACCCATCGAGTTTTCATGCTGTGTGTGAAGATGTTTGGGCCCAATTCTGCATCGTGCTGGATGCCACATGAGGTGAATTCAAGAAATCCCCCTCTCCCGGCGGAGGGTGTCGAAAAAGGCGGTTTTTCTGTAGGTTGCACCCAAAGTGGGCATAAAGGCTGAGGAACGAAGCCCAACATGTTTGGCTTTTCAAGCTGTTGCTGTTGGGCTTCGTTCCTCAGCCCAACCTACGAATGGCTTTTGCGACACCCTCCGCCGGGAGAGGGCTTTTGCGATACCCTCCTCAGGGAGAGGGAATTTATGCAATGATCAGGTTAATATAATGTCTGAAGGAAACAAATGGCGGTTGAGTGGGTCTTTTGACCTGGGTGCTACACAAGGCCTTTATACTGCAGCCAGGTGGCGTCGGAAAATGCCACTGTGAAGACTGCAAAGGAGTTGATCATGCTGGATGAGTTTCTGCACGAGCCGCGCATTGCCTATTTTTCAATGGAAATCGCCTTGTGTAACGATGTTCCCACCTATAGTGGTGGTTTGGGCGTGCTGGCTGGCGACACCATGCGCTCGGCTGCCGACCTGGATCTTCCCATGGTGGCGGTCAGCCTGGTGAGCAGGGCAGGGTACTTCCACCAGGTACTCGATGGACAGGGACGGCAAAGTGAACAGCCTGCCTTCTGGAATCCCGCGGATCACGCTACGTCGCTGGGCGCCAAGATTGCCGTGACCATCGAAGGCCGCACCGTCTGGGTGGGCGCCTGGCTCTATATACTCGAAGGCCACATGGGGGGGCGGCAGCCCGTGCTGTTGCTCGATACGGATCTCAACGAGAACAGCAGCGAGGACCGGGAGATCACGCATGCATTGTATGGTGGTGATACGGCCTATCGCTTCAAACAGGAGATCGTATTGGGTGTTGGCGGCATGCGTATGTTGCAGGCCCTGGGATTCGAAATTCGCCAGCACCATATGAACGAGGGGCACTCTGCCTTGCTGGGAATCGAGCTGCTGAGGCGCTTTGCCTATCCTGTTGGCGATAGGCGCCCCGGCGAACCGCCCTATGATATTCCCTTGGTGCGTGAACTTTGCTGTTTTACCACGCATACGCCAGTAGAGGCCGGCCACGACCGGTTTGCCTATGACCTGGTGCAGCGTATGCTGGGCGATTTTATCGATCTGCCCACATTGAAGCATCTGGCCGGCGAGGACGAACTCAATATGACCCGCCTGGCCCTCAACCTGAGCGAGTACGTCAATGGCGTGGCCAAGCGCCATGCCGAGGTGTCCCGCAAAATGTTTCCCGGCTATCGCGTCAAGGCGGTTACCAATGGCGTGCATCCTCATACCTGGACCCATCCGGCTTTTTTTGAACTCTATGATCGCCACCTGGCAGGATGGTGTCATGAGCCGGAATTACTTGTTCGTGTCGATTGTTGTGTGCCAAACGATGAAATTCTGGCGGCCCATAAGCAGGCCAAGGATCAGCTGGTGGACAGGATCAATCTCCTGACAGCTACTGTATTCGATCCGAATCTGCCTATATTGGGTTTCGCGCGCCGCATGACGGCCTACAAACGTCCTGACCTGCTGTTTTCCGATATCGAGCGGCTGAAGGCGATTGCACAGCAGTGGCCTTTCCAGATCGTCCTTGCTGGCAAGGCCCATCCCCGTGATGAGGGGGGTAAACGACTCATCGAAATGCTTTACCAACATATTGATTCCCTCAAGGGCGTCATCAATATAGCCTATCTTCCAGACTACAATATGGATATCGCATTGAACATGGTGGCCGGCGTCGATGTCTGGCTGAATACACCCCTGCGCCCTCTGGAGGCCTCCGGCACCAGTGGCATGAAGGCCTCGTTCAACGGCGTTCCCAACCTGAGCATACTGGATGGATGGTGGATAGAGGGTTGTATCGAGGGCATGACGGGATGGGCTATCGGTGACAGCGCGGACTCAGATAATGGCGAGGATGAGCAATCGCTCTATCACAAGCTGGAACACGTGGTCTTGCCTTTGTACCACAATGATCAGGACGGATGGATCAGAGTCATGAAGGGCGCGATTTGCAAAAATGCATCTTTTTTCAACAGTCACCGCATGATGCGGCGTTACGTGACCGAGGCCTATTTGCGGTAATCATTACGGCTCGGCCATAAGGAGGTGAGAGATGAGTCAGTCTGAAGACCGGGTAAAAGACTTGGTATGTGGGATGATGGTGGATTCCCAGGACAATGCCATTGAATATCTGCAAATGGAATTTGCATTTTGCTCCAGGCAGTGCAAGGAGCGCTTTCTGGCCAATCCCCATCTCTACATCGGCGCGCCAGGGCACAAGGCGCCCAAGCAGGAAGGCATGGAGGTTATCAAGCGGCGCCGTATGCATCTCTCCCGCTCTTTATCCTCAGATGAAGCCAAACAGGTCAAGGAGGCATTGCAGGCGATGATGGGTGTCAAGGATATTACGGTAGAAGCGGACATGATCGAGATCACTTATGATTTGCTGCAGGCCACGCTTAAGCAGGTCGAAGACAAGTTGGTCGAGACCGGAGTCCAGTTGGGGAGCGGCTGGGGGGAGCGCCTGAGGCGCGCCTTTTTACAGGAAAGCGAGGAGATACAGATCGAAAGCCTTGAAGTCACTTCTTCCCATCACCATCACTAAACGCAACGACATGAATAAGGCCGCATATGGTTATTTGGATCCATAAAAATAGTCTCCTCATAAAGGGTTTACGAGGAAATTCATGAAGCCGTGTATATCATCACAAGGGTAGGGACAATCAATGAAAATAAGACCAATTTGTGATTGTGAATTCAGTGAGCGTTTGCTCTATACCGCCTTTGTTTTACTCATGGGGGTGGGATACCTTATGGCCTTGGCCTATCTCTATACCAGCTTCGAGGGCGTGGATGGCAAGCCTGGATTGTCGGTCGAGGATATCGCCGAGGACTATTATGGCAACCGCAGTGGCAGCCGTCTGGAGGCCGCTATTCGTGGTCCGATGTCAGGGTATATACAGATCAATGAGCGCAGCAAAATCGTTGCATGGCTCAAGTCTGGCGCCTCGCAGCAGGGTTACGAGGCCGATATCAGGCCAATTCTGGCAGAGCGTTGCCTGGGTTGTCACAGTCCGGAATCCGGTCTCGATATACCCAACCTGTCTACATACGAAGGTATCCAGGAAGTCACCGATATCGATACCGGCATGTCGATTCACAGCCTGATGAAACTGTCACATATTCACCTGTTCGGTATTGGCCTCGTCCTGTTTGGCGTGGGAATGGTATTTCGCCGTGTGGAGATGCGCAGTTGGTTGAAATCAACTCTAATTATACTTCCCTTTGTCGCGATTCTTGTGGATATCCTGGCCTGGTTCCTCACCAAGTGGGATCCAGTCTATGCCTATACAGTCGTAATTGCGGGTGGCGTGCTGGGGCTGTGTCTGGCGATACAGATATTGACTTCCCTGTATCAGATGTGGTTTAAACGTCCCTCTCATAAGTCTTGTCACAGCTAGGAGCCTGTCGGCTTTAGGGTGAATCTACTGCGGCGGTGTGAAATGGGTCCATAAATGATCGAGAAACTGTCCTCCATTTCCCACTCGCCTCGCTACGATCACCTAAACCGACAGGCTCCTGATAAGGGGTTTCCGCCTATGGACCCTGAAAAGGGAGGCGTTTCCATTTGCGGCTCCGGTCCCGCGGGGCTGGCGGCGGCCATCACATTGGCGAAGGGAGGGCGCCGCGTGATCGTTTATGAGCGCCGCACAGAGGTTGGCAGCCGCTTTCATAATGATTTGCAGGGTCTCGAAAACTGGACTACTCAAGGTGATGTGCTGGAGGAGATAGCCGCATTGGGTATCGCCCCTGACTTCTCTGCAACGCCGTTTTACGAAGTTGTGCTGTTCGATCCGCATGGCCGCGAGCATCACTATTGTTCACCACGACCGATGGCCTATATCGTTCATAGAGGCGGCATAGAAAATTCTCTGGATATGGAGCTGAAAAAACAGGCCCTTGATGCCGGAGTCGAAATTCATTTTGGAGAATCATGCCGCCGCTTGCCGGAAGGGGGGTAGAGGCAGGAGGACCGCATGGAGCTGATGCCATCGGGGTCGGCTATCTGTTTGATACGGATATGGCCGATGGCGCCTTCGTCGCTCTGTCTGACCAGTTGGCGCCGGGTGGTTATGCCTATCTTCTTGTCGAGGGTGGGCGAGGTACCTTGATGTCCTGGATGTACACCGATTTTCATAACGAACGGCAATACCAGGAACGTTGCCTCGATTTTTTCCAGACCAAGGTGAAGATGGATATGAGAAATGTCCGCGCGACTGGTGGCGCAGCCAATTTTCTTTATCCTCGTTCCGCGCGCAAGGGTGATTTATTGTATGTCGGTGAATCCGCTGGTTTCCAGGATGCCCTCTGGGGGTTTGGGATGCGTTATGCCATATTGTCCGGCTGTCTGGCGGGCCAGGCACTGCTTATGGAGCGACCCCAGGAATACGATCGTCTGTGGCGCAAGCGCCTGGGTGGCCTGCTCAGGGCAAGCCTGGTGAATCGTTATTTCTATCAGCGTCTTGGTGACCAGGGGTACATTACCTTGCTGAGGGGAATCGACCGTTTCCTGAGTCACAGGCGCGATGGGCGCCTCTGGTTGCGGCGCTATACCGCGCCGCGGCTATGGAAAGCCCTGTGTTTCCCCCTGGTGAACTATTGGCATCACTCCAGAAGGCCAGCGCCGGATGTGTCAGAAACGGGATGTGATTGTACTTGGTGCCGTTGCCGGCGCGCTCAGGAAAGGCAATGCGTTAGTGAATGAAATCGCTTTGAATATTAAGGAAGGTCTGATTAATTCGTCATCCCGGCGAAGGCCGGGATCCAGTTATTTGGTTTGCCTGGATTCCCGCCTACGCGGGAATGACGATTGTTGGAATAATCAGGCCTTCCTTAACGATGGTTATGGCCAGGAATGAAAGTAACCCCTGCCCATATGTGGTCAATGATGCGTCATTTCCTCCTTGGCGCCGTGATTGGAATACTGGTGCTGCATCCCCTGACCAAGGCAGTTTACTGGTTCGAGTTCAAGGATACGATAGCTCCGAATGTAAGTGGGCTGTGGGAGTTCATGCTATTGCGTATGGAAACCTCTTTCTCCCTCGAAATGATTCCCATGAGCATAATTTTTGGCCTGATAGGTGGCGGTATTGGTTCCTGGTTTGGTTTGTATCATCTCGTCATCATTAAGCAGCATAGAACGGTCCGATATCTCGAAAGGGAACTGGCTGAGGACCTGCCCTTGTTGATCAGGAGTGGTGAAAATGAGCATCTGGAGTTCAAGTCCTCTGTACGCTGGGATCACCGGCAGGCCAAGGCAAATCGTTCCCTTGAAGGGGTCATAGCAAAAACGATAGCTGGATTTATGAACCATAAGGGAGGCAGCCTGTTAGTCGGCGTCTCTGATGATGGTGAAATTCTTGGTTTAGCATATGATTACCAGACTCTCAATAACAAAGACCGGGATGGGCTCGAGCGGTGCATTATAGATATCGTAAAGACCCGCCTGGGAGGAGATCTTTGTGCTCTCATTCATTGTATTTTTTATGAGATAGGCGGGAAGGATGTTTGCAGGGTCGTCGTAGAGCCATCGCCTGTACCCGTATATTGTATGGATGGGAAGGTGCCGCGGTATTTCCTGCGTACCGGCAATGGCACGCGGGAACTCGATGTACGCGAGGCTCTGGCGCATGTTTCGCGACGGTAGTATCTGCCGCCCATATTGGCCCAGAGCCAGCAATCGCACTGCACTCTGCGCGTATGGCAGCGCGGGTCGTCCGTTGGAGTGTTTATGATGCGGTCAAATACTCCCGGAAAACTGGATCTCAAGCAAGTCATTGCTATGGGTGTGGGGGCCATGGTGGGCGGCGGTATTTTTTCGGTGTTGGGGCTCGCCATTGCCCAGGCAGGTCACGCCGCGCCTATCGCTTTCGCATTAGGAGGTATCATTGCCCTGCTAACCGGTTGGAGCTATGCCCGCTTGGGACTTTCCTTTCGTTCTGATGGAGGAAGTTTTACCTATCTGGAGAAAGCCTTTGGTCTCGGTCATATAGCGGGTGTTGGTGGCTGGCTTCTATTGGTGGGCTATATTGGTACGATGGGGCTTTATTCCTATACCTTCGGTGTTTATGGCTCAGCCTTGTTAGGTGGTGGCACCGATGACCACTCTGCCATGCGGCACTTGCTTTCATCATTGGTTTTGCTGGTGTTTTTGGGTATCAATCTCTATGGCGTAAGGGAGACAGGCACTACCGAGCTCATTATTGTCACTGTCAAAGTGCTTATTCTGTTCCTGTTTGCCGCTATTGGCCTGATGTATATCAAGACGGAATATGTGCTACCTGTCTTCGATAACGGTTATTTGGGGGTGTTGATGGGGGCGGCACTGATTTTTGTCGCTTATGAGGGATTTGAGCTGATTCCCAACGCGGTCAGTGAGATGGAGGATCCCGAGCACAACCTGACGCGGGGGATTCTGTGGTCCATTGGTATCACAATCACAATCTATATGATGGTCTCGCTGGTGGCGGTGGGGAATCTTCTACCGGAGGAGGTTGCCCGCTATGGCGAGTATGCCCTGGCGGTGGCTGCCAAGCCTTTTTTGGGGCAGGCGGGGTTTATGCTCATTGGGCTGGCGGCCTTGTTTTCTACTGCTTCAGCCATCAATGCCACCCTCTTTGGCACCGCCCGTCTGGGAGCGGAGATGGCCAATGCAAAGAAACTGCCCGTTGCTTTTGGATTTCGCCGCCGCCAGAACAATATCCCCTGGGTTAGTCTGGTGGTGATAACCGCAATCACCCTGGTGTTCGTCAACAGCAGCGATCTGGCAATTATCTCATCATTCGCTAGTTCCACGTTTCTGATGATCTTCGCAGCCATAAACTTCTCTGCCTGGCGTTTGCGGGAACAGATCGGCATCCAGCAGTGGGCGCCCTTGACCGGGCTGGTTCTTTCCCTGTCTTCCTGGATAGCATTGGGCGTCTATTTATGGCGGCAGGGTGGGGGCACATTGATTTGGCTTGGCTTATTTTATGGGATAGTCGCTGCCGCTGAATTATGGTTCAGCCGGCGGCGTTTATTGCTTTATAAAAGTTAGTGGGTAGCAAGATCATACAACCAGTTTACCAAAGGGCGCAGCTGCTCTAAATCCTTATTCATCAAAGGTGTGTCATGTGTGGCATTCGGCATTGTATAAATCTTTAAAGGCCCATTGTATGCGGCGATGATCTTGTCCTGTATGTGAGGAAACACAACCTCGTCCTGGCGCGCGGTGAAAAAAACGGCGGGAGCTGTCACCCTCTGGGCATTTTTAATACTATCCAGTTCACATGGTACCTGGTCAGCAATCATGCGGGCCAACCATTTAAAGTGCCACCAACCCGACTGGGCCAGAATGACCGCGCGCAGGTCCGGCGGATTTTGTACCAGAAGTCCACTGATGGGGTAACGTGCCGCAAGGTAAAGCGCGCTTACGCTGCCCAGGCTGCCGCCTGCAACAATTACAGGGGTCTTCCCGGCGACCCGACGAACTTCCTGCAATGCGCGCTCAGCCATTGCCGGAAGTTTCTTGAGGCTCGCCGTGCCACTACTATTCCCATAACCGGGAGGGTTTACTGCCCATATTTCGATGCACCCTTGCGACCAACAGTCCTCGACAAAATCGGTCTTATGCTCGGCGCGGCTGGCCGTTCCGGGAAATTCTAACAAGTACAGGTCAGGCGTTCCTTGTGTATCCAGCCCGATGCGGTGCACCCATACTTCCAGCTCTCCATCTCCATGTAATAACCGCGCAGGGTTTTTATCCGGTGCGTGGATGTCATGACGGGAGGATCGAAGAATGAGCCTGTCTGTCAACCAACTTAATAAGCCCATATGGATTGCTCTCTGACCAATTCAGAGGTGTCCAAGGTCTAAATGAAGAATGCAGGGCCGTAGGGGGACTTTCCCTTATGGCTGTAATGAATTCGGTGCCGTTTGCCATTACGTCGCTGAAGAAGCCCGGCGGCGTCAAGTTCAGCAGGTATGTCCAGCGGTATCATTTCACGGTGCCTCATAATATACCGTATTGCGAGAGGTGCGCACAGAAATATTCCTCGCAAACCGGCGTGAGCGAATTCCTTCATCCACACTTCCGTGGTACCAAGGAACGGCTCAGGAAGCTTATCCAATGCTACGCCCTCGGCCTGGCCGTTAGCAATCAGTCGCTTCACTGTCAATAGCACAGTATGGCGCGCCAGTGTTGCGCAGGAACGCACCAAAGGATGGTAAGTGTCCTGCTCCGGGGGAAGGAGAACTTCCGTCAGAGCCTGTGGATCCGATTTCTTGATACGTAGAAGCAATTCATTCCACTGACTGCGGATATCCTGATCGGCGGCTTCTCCGGGAGGTGTGTGCTTCAGCCAGGCTTCGTCTCCGCCGGCCAGCATGCGCGCCAGTGTGTCCCGCGCAACACCATCCCCAAGTGTTACCGTCGACATAAACAGTTCTATCAATCCTTATTTTCCACCCGGTAGCTTCAAGGGATAGCAATACCAGTCGCGTCCCTCCAAGGCATCCTCAAAAAACTTCTGTGACCCGACAAAGGCGCGCAGACTCAACCAGTAGATCTGCGCAGCGTCATCCATTCCTTTGCGAAATTCCCAATTGATATCCGGGCGTCTCCAGGATACCCAGCTAAACACAAGATCAGGGATTCTCGGGTCAGCACCGGTTTCCGCGCCAGCCAGGTTGAGTAGTACGGGTTCCTTTCCGGCTTCAAAAATAAAACGCAGTTGTACATGTTGTAAGGGTCCCAGTCGCCCGCCCTCACCAAAGGGTACCAGGGTGAGTTCAACACTCTCCAGTCCGTCAAGCATTACCCGTACATTATGCAGTATGGTGGTCTTTTCAAATGGGTTGCCGCCATAGTTGATGTGCCGTAGGACAATAGACGCCTTGAAGTTTACTGGCTGGCCAGTCGACCAGAACAGGAATAGCCGCTGCCATGTAGCCTCCGGGGATAACATCTCGATCACTACGCAATCGCATGATCTGCGTCTCATCTTCTACCCATGAGAGAATCTGGCTCGGCGTCAGGGTTCTGTAGTGGCTGTCTCTATTGGATCCATTGATATACATGTTGCTTTAGCTCCTGATGGCGCCTGCACAGCTTAGGCATTTGAGCTGTGACAGAGTCCCGGAATGGTAACAAATCTTCAACTCCACGTTTAGGCTCTTGAGCTGTCAGCCGCACCCAGGTTTTACACTATGAAATTATGGAAAGTAGGCATATATTATTAACCCGGCAACCATATATATGGTATTCAGGGCTCCATGCCTGCGCTGGAACAAGGCGCAGTGCGCGGGCAATGGTGATTCCATTGGCAAGCGCCGCAGCGCGAGCGCATGCCTGAAGTCCCTGACGGATCAATATCAAAAGATAGGCCATTGCTGCCGGCCCGCTGACTGCGTTGGCGAAACTTGCTGTAGAATGACTATAGCGGATATATACGGGTTGATATGAAGCATGGCATGCCGACTGTTCGGCCAAAAACGGGCGATGGCGCTGTAATGGGAGAAGGGCCCATGGTTGAGCCACAAAGCATGACACCCATGAGAAAAATGCTGGTTTTGGCGGACATGGTGAACAGCATGAGGGTGGCCACGGTGATCATGGTGGTGGTGAGTGGCCTGGCCTGGGTTTGGTGCTGGCCGTGACTATAATCACCTTTGGCTTTCTGGCAGGGGGCTGTGGATTTCAGGTGGATTTTTTAGGAGCCTGTCGGGTTTGCCCATTTTTTATTTCCGATGCCGATAGCGTCTCCGGACCAGATAAGTACCTAACACCAGGATTAGAATTCCTGTGGCAATCCAGGTATACGGCGCAATAGCTTCGAAAACCTGGGCAATAATATGAATATGCTGCCCAAGGTAATAGCTTCCAAGTCCCCAGAAGCCAACCCATAATACCGCGCCCACGCTGGTTGCGAGGAGAAACCTGATGGCGGGCATTTGCATACTGCCGACGAAGATCCCGGTGAGTTGCCGGGGACCATCGATGAAGCGCGACAGGGCGACAAGTAATAACCCGTAACGCTGGCAGAAGGCTTCCATACGTTCCAGTCGGGAAGGGCGTAGTGGTAGGCGGAGAATCAGCTTCCTGCCGCCAACTCTCCCGATGATATAACCCAGCGTACTACCGGCTATCGCGGCCAGTGTGGCCGACAGCAATAACAGGCGGATATCAAAATCCCCAGCCGTGCTGAGCAGTGCGCCAGCGACCAGAAGGCTTTGACCTGGTGCAGGTATTCCAAAGCCTTCTATCGCGATAGCAGTGAGGATGATCACCAGCCCATACTCTATGAGCATGGGCTCATAATTGTTTGCTCCTGCGAGGAAAGTTTGTATGAACTCAGGCATTATTAACCCGGCAACCATATATATCGTATTCAGTCATTGCGTGCCGGTTCGCTGCAAGGCGGCGAAATACCGCTGTCGTCATTCTACAGCAAGTTTCGCCAACGCAGTCAGCGCGCCGGCACGCAATGGCCTGTCCTTTGATTTCAATCTGTCATGGACTTCATGCCTGCACTGGCACGGCGTTGCGGGGCTTGCCAATGGAATCACCATGGCCCGCGCACCGCGCCTTGTTCCAGCGCAGGCATGAAGCCCTGAATACCATATATATGGTTGCCGGGTTAATATTTCATCCTTTTATATGGATTTGAATTTCTGCGCCCGATTCCTGTTCTTTTTCAAATATAAACCTGATGTTATACGCCTAATATAGTGAAAAGCCTATCCTTTGATTTCCGTGTTGCCCTGATTCCGGCCGCAACACATATCCGTTTGTGCCCAAAATCGAGCGTTTCGATAGGGAAGGGGTATTCTGGTCTGATGACGAAGTCAGCTTCATTGAAACGCACTTTGGCATGATTGCGATGGCAAATTTCCATTGCCCTTAGCATGGCCTGGAAACCATTGTTAATCTGGGTCGTGGTTTTCTCCAGGCCTGCATCGACAGCGATAACGGCCTCGTTGCCATACTCACGTGCAATATCTACAGGGGCATTGTCTGCATAGCTGCCATCTGCAAGCATCTGACTTTCCCGCATCAAAGGGGGCAGGATGCCAGGTAATGCTGCGCTGGCATAAGTGGCTTCGGCAGCGTTACCTGTTTTCAGGACGACGCGGTTGCCTGAATAGAGGTCGACTGCGATGACAGCGACAGGTATCTTTCCCTCCTCCAGGTTCTTGTTCAGGGTCAGATTGTGCAGCAGGCGTCTTCCGGCGTCCAGTGAACGTTGGCCTACCCCCCAGCCAAGAAACATTTCCACCAGAGCGCGCTCTGACGCAAGTACAGAGCGGATGCGTGCGCGTAAATCATTTGTTGACGCCTTGGGTGGCGTGGGGAATGCCCTTGTGTCCATATTGACGAGTGCCGGGTACCACTGGGAGTTGAGAGCATAGGTAACACCTGCAATCGCGCCCATCGAAATTCCCACGATAGCGCCTGGATGGAAACCGTAGTGAGCCAGGGCCTTTAATACACCGACATGAGCGAGTCCACGTCCACCGCCACCCGAGAGGATCAAGGTAAAGGGCTTGTGTTTTGACATGCTTGTATCCTTTTCCTGTTATGTTCACATTTGCATCGTATAAGAGGGTCTTGTAAATAAAATTGTGTCAATTGTTGATATACTTCAGGGCAGTGCTTACAGAGGATGGATGGCGCAGCAAAGAAATATTCACTGACCACTGCAAAAAATTCTGCTGGCGTAGTCGCCGCATAGGCATCAATACGGGTGCGGTGGTGATGCTCGACTTGCCGCTGTAAAATATCGAATGCAGTGCCTAGCGCCTTTGTCCACTGCCAGGCTTTCATGCGTGGATGCAGTGGCGGCATGCCATTGGTGCGGCCATTCAACATATCCAGTTTGTGCGCGAACTCGTGTATCACTATGTTGTGGCCTGGGAAATCCGGGCGCATGTCCCGTTCAATATCCTGCCATGAAAGTATCACCGGGCCGCGCAGCCAGGACTCTCCACTCAAGAGGTGAGTTTCCTCCGATATTATGCCGCTTGTGTCGATATTGTCATGATTTACCTGGAAGCTGTCAGGGTAAATAATTACTTCAATCCAGCCATCGTAGTATTCCATTCCCAGGTTCAGAATCGGTAGTGCCGCCTGAGCAGCGATGGCAACGGCCATCTCGTCCGTTACCCGGAAATCATGGGCTCCTGTAAAGGTTTTATCATGGATAAACAATGTTGCCAACTTGCGCAGGCGGGCCTTCTCTACCGCTCCCAGGTTCTGCAATACCCCTATGGTCTGCGTTACTGTACGCCATAAGGCGAAGGGAATTGGCGACCGCCTGAGCTTGTGCCGGATGCGTCGGTGTCTGAGCCTTTCCAGAATATTCATTGATGCGTGGAAATGCTGCCTTGAGGGTTGCTTGGTATATACCGCCTTTACTCAGCATGATTGCTGGGTTTATTACAGTAGTGTAGCATGATGACGGCATCCGATGTTTCCTTCACAGCATTGTTGAGCAAAACGAGAATGGAGAAAGCCTTGCCGGAAAACAGGAACGCTCAAGCCCGCCATTCCCTTGCCGCCTGGCAGCGTCAGAAACCCTTGGATTATCTGCAAGCGGATCCTAATCTTCAGAATATTCTTGAGATGTACATGGGGGAGGCGTTTCATCGCCATAAGCCCATGCTGACCAAGGCCGCGCGACTCTCCGCTACTAGGATGGATGATTTGGCGAAAATCTCCAATCGCGATGAGAATCTGCCGCTTCTGAGCCGTTTCAATAATATCGGCATACGCACGGAGGAGGTGGTCTTTCATCCAAGCTATCATGATCTTGGCGCCGAAATATGGAGAACTGGCGTGCTATCGGTATTGGAGGAGTCCGGTAATGAAATGCTCAGTGGCGCCCTGACCTATCTCATCGCTCACAACGGAGAGGCTGGTCATGTCTGTCCGGTGGCATGTGCTGCCGGCTTGATAAAACTGCTGCAAAAAGTCGGCACAGCAGATCAGAAAAAGCGCTATTTACCTCGATTGCTCAATCCGGACTATGCCCAACGTCTGCATGCTGCGCAATTTGTAACTGAAGTGCAGGGTGGGTCTGATGTCGCCCTGAACAGTTGCGTTGCCGAGCCTGATGATGATCATGAGGGAATGTACCGTGTTAGTGGTGAAAAATGGTTCTGCTCTGTCATTGACGCCGGCCTTTATGTCGTGACGGCGAGGCCTGGAGGCGCATCTCAGGGAACAAAAGGGCTCGCCTTGTTTCTTGTTCCCAGGGAAATAAACGGTGAAGTCAATGCGTTTGCAATTCGTCGTTTGAAATACAAGCTTGGTACACGGTCTCTGGCTTCGGCGGAAGTCGATTTCATTGGCGCGCTGGCAGAGCCCATTGGACCAATTGAAGATGGTTTTGCGAACCTGATGGGAATTGTGCTCGATACGTCCCGAGTCTACAATGCCGTGGCTGCATGTGGTCTGATGCGCCGCGCCTGCATTGAGGCGCAAAGCTATGCTCAACACCGTGTTGCTTTTGGCAGGCCCATCATTGAACATCCCGGTGTTGCAAGCATACTCGCGCGCATGAATATTCTGACTACTGCTGCAGTATCTACAACATTTCGCATTCTGTCTATGAATGATCAACTTGCCAAAGGCCGGATGACAGATGAACAGATAAAGGCCCGGCGCACCCAGGTCAATATCAATAAATACTGGACTGCTGTACAGTGCAGTCAGGTGGTTCATGATGCAATCGAAGTGCTGGGCGGCAATGGCACGATCGAGGAGTTCTCTGTATTGCCCAGGCTTTACCGTGATGCCATCGTTCTTGAAAGCTGGGAGGGGACGCACAATACCCTGTGTGCCCAGGTGCTTCGTGATTTTTCCACTCGCAACATGCATCTGCCCTGGCTGGCCGAGTTGCAGTCTGTGCTTTCAGCAATCAGGCATCCTGAGCTGGCGGAGCACCGCTCCCGCGTGGCCAGGGAGCTTGAGGAGGTGTCGGCGTTAATAACGCACTTACTGTCAGGCGAAGCCGATTGCGCCAGTTTTCGTGTCCGCTATGTTGTTGATCGTATGTGCGTGCTCAACAGTTATCTGAGTCTGCTGGCAGAGCTCGACTGGGAGCTTGGGGAGAATATCGTTTCAGGGAAGGGGCGCATTGTTGACCTGTTTTATCATCAATATGTCGGTCAAGCCGGTGCTATTTATATGGAGGACGATGAGCTGCTTGTCATGAACAGGGCGGTATGCCGGCCCATTATTTCTTCCGGGTAGTCCATCTTTGCGCGTCCCCCCTCGTGGCGTGCAGGTTACGGGGGGGTAATAGGCGGATTTTTCCTGAATAAATCCGGCTTACTGGTTCGCCAACAGAAATTCGACCAGCGCATCGATTTCTGCAGCGCTCAGTTTCCCTTCATAGCTTGGCATGGCGTTTCGGCCGGCAGTGATAGTCTGGCGCAATGCTTCTTGATCCTTTGCCATGTTTTTCACTGGGGGGCCAAGCTTTTTCTTGGAAATGTCATGGCACATGGTGCAATTGCTTTTGAAGAGAGACTGGCCGTCCGGGTTTGCCGATGAGATCGTCGGGATCACGAGCATGGTGGTAGTCAAAAGGGCAGCAAGAGATATTCTTTTCATTTTGTGTCACTCCTTTTTCGTCCCTATTCGCACCAACGATACGCTCTCTTGCTGGTTTGTCAAGGGTGGCAAGGCGTTGTATGTCATGGGTTCATATCGGATGGCGGTTGACTGATTTCTGACGGCACATCTGGATTATTCACTGTGCTATCACATAAGATGGAGGCTCATAATTATTGGTGCCTGATGCATGTTGAGGTGGGGGCTGTCATTCTGGCGTTATTTCCTGGATGGAACGCCGGTTTACCTGGCGCGCCATTACTGGTGGGCCTATCTGTGGCGCCCGGCCATCTGGTTTTTTGATCATCAAATTGTAATCAACGCCATCCTTTTTGGGCAGTATAATCGACTGCTGGACCGAACCATGACCTGTCTGGAAGGGCGTCCTGCAGGACGTTTTCTACAGTTGACCTGTGTCTACGGCAGGCTTACGCCGCACTTGGTTCAGTACTTGGGGAATGAGCCGCTCTATCTCCTCGATGTCGCTCCTGCACAGCTGGAGACAAGCCGCTTGAAAATTCCTGAAGAAAATCGTGGTCAGTTGCTAGCCATGCGCATGAATGCCGAGTATCTTGGGCTCAGTAAAGATAGCTTTTCTACCGTCCTGATATTTTTTCTCATGCACGAAATGCCAGGCGACGCCAGGCGGCGTGTTTTGAGTGAGGCCGTCCGGGTGCTAAAGCCAGGAGGAAGGCTGGTAATAACCGAATATGGCATGGAACCGGGTGCGCATTGCCTGTACCGCTTCTGGCCGATTCGTAAGTTGTTGCTCAGATATGAGCCTTTCCTGGAGGGGTTCTGGCGGGAAGATACCGCCGCCCTGTTACAGGTGGAGGCCGAGCCTCATGGGAAACAGGTCGAGTTGACCCGGAGTCAAGGGATATTCAATGATTTCTACCGTGTTATGGTTTTCAGGATAGAGGGAAGCGCCGATTGATTATGATATTTCTTGGAGAATTGCATATCGATCGTTCGCGGGGCTTGACCTGTTTGTAGCACCTAGGTATTAGACTGACATCAATCTTTTGGGAAGATATTATCCTGGCAACATATATATTGTTGCCGGGTTAATAACAACACGATGTGATTCAAATATCAATGAGCAGGTGATCAACGATGATGACAGTCAGTGAATTATCCAAATCGGCTCAGGTGACGCCGGACGCCATTCGTCACTATGTGAGGATCGGCTTGCTGAAGCCAAGGCGGGACCCTGCCAATGGTTACAAGCTGTTCAATGGCGATGATATCAAAAGGGTGAAATTTATCCGCCAGGCGAAAGGCCTGGGTTTTACCCTCAATGATATCCAGGAAATCTTCAGGCATGAAAACCGAGGGCGCTCACCCTGTCCTACCGTCCGTGATATCATTTGCCGTCGCATCGACGATAACCGCGTAAGGTTGGCTGAACTGAATGCCCTGCAGCACCGGATGGAAGAGGCGCTGGAGAAATGGAAGTCGATGCCGGATAGGGAGCCTGATGGTGACGAGATCTGTCATTTGATCGAATCGGTGGTGGAGCCATTGTAAATCCACGGTTTTTAACAGCGTTTATTTCGGGAAGAAGGATAATAATCATGGTACGAGATCCTGTTTGCGGCATGGAAGTAAGTTCCGATTCGAAATTTCATCGCGTTCATGAGGGTGAACGCTACGTTTTTTGCAGTGCCCGCTGTGAGGAGAAATTTGTTGATGATCCAGCTAGTTATGTTTCAGCCAAAGATCTGGCTGATCCGGTTTGCGGCATGGCGGTGACCAAGGGCTCGGCACATCATACGGAATATGAAGGTATGACATACTACTTCTGCAGCGAACGTTGTCTGGGGAAGTTCGAGGATTCACCGGAACAGTATCTCCATTCGGATGAGTCAACAAAGCCTACACAGGCGGGGGAAGCACATCGCTGTGGTGATGGCAAACATCATCATCCCGCTTCTGATGAGGCGTCACCGCCGCCAGCGGCATCCGACACGGCGATGTATACCTGTCCCATGCATCCTGAAATTCAGCAGAAGGGGCCGGGCAGTTGTCCCAAGTGTGGCATGGCCCTGGAGCCCATGACGGTCACTGTCGCGCCGGGCAAGACCGAGTATGTCTGTCCCATGCACCCGGAAATCGTACGTGACGAGCCAGGCAGTTGTCCTATTTGCGGAATGGCCCTGGAGCCGCGTACTGTCGAGGCGGAGGAAGATACCGGCGAATTGGACTATATGACGCGCCGCTTCTGGGTGAGCGCCGTGTTGGCCATCCCCGTATTAATCAGCGCCATGGCCGCTGAGTTCTGGCCCGAAGGTATGGCGGAGCTGATCAATCCCAGCGTCCGTCAATGGTTTGAAATGATCGTCTCGACACCTGTAGTCATTTGGGGGGGATGGATATTCTATGTGCGCGCCATTCAGTCGGTCATTACACGCAATCTCAATATGTTCACCCTCATTGGGCTTGGCGTGTCCGTAGCCTGGACATACAGTGTAATCGCTACGGTTTTTCCCGGCATTTTCCCGGAGACCGTATTTAACGAGGTTGGGGTCGTGCCGGTCTATTTTGAAGCGGCGGCGGTGATTACTGCACTGATATTGCTGGGCCAGGTGCTGGAACTGCGGGCGCGCAGCCAGACCAATGCAGCGATCAAGCTGTTACTGGGCATGGCGCCCAAGACCGCTCGTATCGTCCGGGAGGATGGTACCGAGGAAGACATTCCTATGGAACATGTACAGGTGGGAGACATTTTGCGTGTGCGGCCAGGCGAGAAGATTCCAGTAGATGGTACAGTGATCGATGGTGAGAGCAACGTCGATGAATCCATGGTGACCGGCGAGCCCGTTCCCGTCGCCAAGATACAGGGAGAGCGCTTGATCGGCGCCACGGTAAACGGTACCGGCAGTCTTTTGATGCGGGCTGAGAAAGTGGGGTCGGATACCTTGCTGGCGCAGATCGTCAACATGGTGGCGGAAGCCCAGCGTTCGCGGGCCCCCATCCAGAGGCTGGTGGACTTGGTGGCCGGCTATTTTGTCCCGGTCGTCGTGGTGATTGCGATCATAACCTTCATTGTATGGGGCTTGTGGGGGCCGGAACCGGCGATTGCCCATGCCGTGATCAATGCCGTGGCGGTGCTGATCATCGCCTGTCCCTGCGCCTTGGGGCTGGCGACACCCATGTCTATCATGGTGGGCACCGGAAAGGGCGCCATGATGGGCGTGTTGTTCAAGAATGCCGAGGCCTTGGAGGTGTTGAGGAAAGTGGATACCCTCGTAGTGGATAAAACCGGCACACTTACGGAAGGCAAGCCACGGCTGGTGTCTATCGTGGCGACCAATGGCTTTCACGAGCATGAATCTTTACGGCTGGCGGCCAGTCTGGAGCGATCCAGTGAGCACCCATTGGCTGAGGCCATCGTGAGAGGCGCCGAGGAGCGGGGGCTGGAATTGGCCAAGGCCGAGGATTTCCAGTCAGTCACGGGGAAGGGCGTCACCGGCATGGTGGATGGCCACCCGGTCGCGCTGGGAAATATCAAATTACTGGAAAGTCTGGGGATAGATCCCGGCGACCTGCCGCAGCAGGCGGATACCCTGCGTGCCGACGGTCAAACTGTCATGTTGCTGGCGATAGACGACAGGGCCGCCGGTCTGATCGGTGTGGCCGATCCGGTCAAGGATACGACCCCCGAGGCGATTCGTGACCTGCATGAAGCCGGTATCGAGGTGGTCATGTTGACGGGCGACAGTCATAAAACCGCTGAGGCAGTGGCAGCCAAACTGGACATTGACCAGGTACAGGCCGAGGTGCTGCCTGACCAGAAGGCCGCGGTGGTCAAGGCGCTGCAGGAAGAAGGGCGGGTGGTTGCCATGGCAGGGGATGGTATCAACGATGCGCCGGCCCTGGCGCAGGCCCATGTGGGCATCGCCATGGGCACTGGCACCGACGTGGCCATGGAGAGCGCCGGTGTGACCTTGGTCAAGGGTGACCTGCGCGGCATCGTGCGGGCACGGCGCTTGAGCCGCGCCACCATGCGCAATATCCGCCAGAACCTGTTTTTTGCTTTTATCTACAATTCCCTGGGTGTTCCCGTGGCGGCCGGTGTGCTGTATCCCTTCTTTGGCTTGCTACTGTCGCCCATTATCGCCGCCGCGGCCATGAGCTTCAGCTCGGTGTCGGTGATTCTCAATGCCTTGCGGTTGCGGCGCGTTGACCTTTGATGCCATACATAGGGCCTCTGTAAATATTATGCCTTTACCCCCTCTCCGCCTTAAGAGAGGTTGGAGGGAGGGGTGAAAATATATCGAGCCCGATTCCGGCAGGGACGCCGACATTGTTCATTTTTCCCTGCTATGACCGATATATGGAGGTAAGTGCATGAAATACTGCCACTCCCATGACCCCCAAACAATATTATCAAGCAGGCATTTCCCAAAAACATATCCTTTATGATCCCCATCAGGAGGTCGCTGTCGGGTATCTGCAGGCCTTGTACGAGGCGCTGCTGAAGCTTTCATCAAGGAGTGGCTGGTTTTTCAAGTTGAGGCGGCGGCGGACGCCGCCCAGTACAGGGGTCTACCTCTGGGGCGGGGTTGGCAGGGGCAAGACCTGGCTGATGGATCAGTTTTATGAGACGGCGCCTCTTGAGGCGAAGCAGCGTTGGCATTTTGATGAGTTCATGCGATTTGTCCATGGGAAAATCGCACAATTGCCTTTGGCTCCCGATCCACTTGAAACCATATCATCGCATATGGCGGAACAAATCAGGCTGTTATGCCTGGATGAATTTCATGTGGATGATATTGGCGACGCCATGCTTTTGGCGGGCCTGCTCGACGGGCTGCTGTCCCGCGGGGTGATCCTGGTGGCGACCTCCAACCTGGCCCCCGATGAACTCTATAAAAATGGCTTGCAGCGATCACGTTTTCTGCCGGCAATCGAGTTGATCAAGCGGTACTGTCATATTGTCCCGCTCAGTGATGATACCGATTATCGCCGATGCGGCCCGCAGGAGAAGCGTGGAGCCTATCCGGTGGTGCCGGCGGCGGACGCTCATATCCTCATGCGGAAAAATTATACTGAGCTTTCAGGCACAGAGCCTGTTGGCGGCCTGCAGGAATTGAGGGTGAACGGGCGGCGGATCCGCGTCAGGGCATGGTCGGAAGGGGTGCTGTGGAGCGAGTTCGATGCACTTTGCGCAAGCCATCGCGCGGCAAGTGACTACCTGGAGCTCGCAGACCGCTTCCATACGTTGTTGATTACACAGGTGCCGGTATTGGAGGGGGCGGACGACGCCGCTGCACAGCGCTTTATTCATCTTGTTGACGCCCTGTATGATAATGATGTTCGTTTGCTGACCACCTTGGCGGCGGCGCCAGAAAAAATCTATGGCGGGCAACGTTTGCGTTTCAGTTTTCAGCGTGTTGTCAGCCGCCTGTATGAAATGGCGGATTAAAGTCACGGACAGGTATCCGGGGGGGTGAGTAGTTACATCACGGGGTTTCTCCGGCTTCATTGAGCCTATAACGGGATATAGATGTATAGCAGCACAGGATGATATGAGCGCAGAACGACCTTTGGCGGTTTTTCTGATGGGGCCGACCGCCAGCGGCAAAACAGGCCTGGCCGCGCGCCTTGTAGCGCGCTTGCCCTGTGACATTATCAGTGTCGATTCCGCCATGGTCTATAGGGGAATGGACATCGGTACAGCCAAGCCCAGTGAAGAAGTACTCAGGGGAGCCCCCCATCGCCTGATCGATATTCTTGATCCTGTTCAATCTTATTCTGCGGCCCGGTTTCGCATCGATGCCTTGCGTGAAATGACGAATATCACCCGGCAGGGACGTATTCCCCTGCTGGTCGGGGGAACCATGCTGTATTACCGGGCTCTGGAGCAAGGCCTGACTGACTTGCCTGGCGCCGATGAGTCTGTACGGGCCGCACTGGAGGACGAGGCCAGGCGATTAGGGTGGCAAGCCTTGCATGAGCGTCTGCAGCGCATCGATCCCAAGACAGCGCGGCACATCCATCCCAATGACCCCCAGCGTATCCAGCGCGCCCTTGAAGTCTTTATGTTATGTGGCAGAACAATGTCAGAATTGAATGAAAACAAAGTGAAAAATAAACTCCCATACCACGTTCTGAAAATTGCCCTGGTGGAGCCGGAGCGCAACGTTCTGCACAAACGTATTGAAGCCCGGTTTGCGGAAATGCTGGAGCGGGGTTTTCTCGCCGAAGTGGAGAGGCTGCGTGAACGTGGAGATCTCCATGAGGACCTGCCTGCCATGCGGGCCGTCGGCTATCGCCAGTTGTGGGCGTTTCTCGAAGGGCGCTGCACATTTGAAGAAGCCGTGAACAAGGGTATCATTGCCTCGAGGCAATTGGCCAAGCGTCAGATGACGTGGCTGCGCTCGGAAGAAGGCCTGCATGTATTGTCCTCTGGCCCTGAAAAAAATATGACAAAAGCCTTGAAATTGATTACGGGCGCCACAATTTATTAACCATCAATGGCAGATAATGATACAATCAGCAGTCAAGGAAGATGAAATGCAATTTTTGTTATAAGTGCCTGAAAAATAGAATAATTAGAATGCCGGGGGAGTGTCGGCTTTAATTAATAAGGAGAATAACAATGGCTAAAGGGCAGACCCTGCAAGACCCTTTTCTGAACGCTTTACGCAAGGAGCATGTTCCGGTTTCGATTTATCTCGTCAATGGCATCAAGCTACAGGGACAGGTCGAATCGTTCGATCAGTTTGTCGTATTGTTGAAAAACTCTGTCAGCCAGATGGTTTACAAACATGCAATTTCCACCATTGTGCCGGCGCGCAATGTCAAGACACCCATAATGGATGATCACCAACACAATCATGAGCACTGATGCATCCGGCGCGAATCTAGGAGGTCACCCGCAGTTTGTTTGACAGACCTCAAAGCGGTACTCAGGCGGTGCTGCTTCATCTTGATTTTACTTCTCAGGGAAAGAAAGAGTGCCTGCAGGAATTCGCTGATCTGGCTGATGCTGCCGGGATCGGCGTGGTTGCCACTATCCGCGGGACACGCAAGCTTCCCAGCCCCCACTTTTTCATCGGTTCGGGCAAGGCGGAGGAAGTGCGCCGGGTCGTCGAGGAGAAGGGGGCGGAACTCGTCCTGGTCAATCATGCCTTGTCACCGGTTCAGGAGCGCAACCTTGAAAAATTTCTGGGTTGCCGCGTGGTAGACCGGACTGGTCTGATTCTCGATATTTTCGCCCAGCGCGCCAGTACCTTCGAGGGTAAGTTGCAGGTGGAGCTTGCGCAACTCAAGCACTTGTCCACCCGTCTGGTCAGAGGCTGGACTCACCTGGAACGCCAGAAGGGTGGTATCGGCCTGCGTGGGCCTGGTGAAACCCAGTTGGAAACAGACCGGCGTCTCATTACCGGGCGGATCAGGCATCTCAAAAAGCGGCTGGACAAGGTGCAGCAGCAGCGTTCGCTGCAGCGCAAGTCACGGCGCAAGTCCCATGTGAAAACCATTTCCCTGGTCGGTTATACCAATGCCGGTAAATCGACTCTGTTCAACAGGCTGACGGGTGAGTCCGTCTATGCATCGAAGCAGTTGTTCGCAACGCTGGACCCGACTCTGCGCCGCGTGACTCTACCACCCCTGGATGAAGTGGTGTTGGCCGATACCGTGGGTTTTATCCGCGATCTGCCCCATCAACTAGTGGCCGCCTTTCGTTCCACCCTGGAGGAAACCGCGGAAGCGGCCCTGTTGCTTCATGTCATCGATGCCCATGATGACGAGCGTCACGAGCGCATCGCTCAGGTGGGACAGGTTCTGGGGGAAATTGGCGCCGAAACAGTGCCCTGCATCGAGGTCTACAACAAAATTGACCTGTTGGACGATGGGCGGCCACGCATCGATCGTGGGGAAAACGGGATGCCTGTCCGGGTGTGGCTGTCGGCGCACAGTGGAAAGGGCATCGAATTGCTGCGTCAGGCCTTGTCGGAGCGTCTGACGGCCACTTGTACACACACGGATGATGGAGTTATTCAACAGCGTCTGTACCTGCAGCCCAGGGCGGCGCGCCTGCGTGACAAATTGTTTCAATGGAAGGTGGTACAACGGGAGTCAATGAGCGAGAATGGGGGCTGGATCGTGGATGTGGCTGTGGGAGAGGGCGTCCTCGGTTATCTGAGAAAACAACAGGGATGTCAGCTGGTTCCGAAATGAGGGGCTTCGGTTTCCGAGTAATGCTTGCGATGCGGCTTCAGGGGCCATAAAATCAGCCTCCTTGGGACATGATGGGGTGCCCGCCAGCCTGAATGAGAAACTTCCCCTGAAGATTAATAGGCATCATGTGAAACAGGTTCGCATGATTTAGGTAAATTCTTTGAGAAAAATGGAGTGACAAATGGCCTGGAACGAACCGGGAGGTCAGAAAGACAAAGATCCATGGGGTGACCAGAACAAGGATCAGGGGCCACCTGATCTGGATGAGGTCGTCCGCAAGATGCAGGAGAAGCTTGGCGGGATTTTCGGCGGCAAGCGCGGCGGTGGATCAGGTGGCGGTGGTTTCAAGGGTGCATCCGCGGGTATCGGCATCATTGCCCTTGTCATTGTCGTGCTTTGGGCGGCGACTGGCCTGTATACCATAGAGGAAGGAAATCGCGGCGTGGTGTTGCGTCTTGGGAAATATCTCGAAACGAACGAGGCCGGCCTGCACTGGCGCATACCGTATCCCATCGATACGGTCGAGGTGGTCAACGTCGAGGAAATTCGCAACGTTGAAATAGGCTACCGTTCCGCGGGTGGAACAGGACAGGGCATACAGACCGTCCCGAGAGAGGCCCTGATGCTGACGCAGGATGAAAACATCATTGACATTAAATTGGCAGTGCAGTACCAGATCAAGGATGCCAAGGACTATCTCTTCAATGTGCGCAACCCTGATCAGACATTGCACCAGGCAACGGAAAGCGCGCTGCGCGAGACTATAGGCAAGAGCAAGATGGATTTCGTTCTCACCGAAGGCCGCAGTGAGATCGTTTCCCGAACCGAGGAGATCACCCAGGATATTCTTGATCGCTATGGTTCGGGTTTGATGATCACCAGCGTCAATATGCAGGACGCCCAGCCGCCTGAAGAGGTGCAGGGCGCCTTCAACGATGCCATCAAGGCGCGTGAGGACAGGGACCGTCTCAAGAATGAGGCCGAGGCCTATGCCAATGAAGTGCTGCCACAGGCGCGTGGTCAGTCCGCGCGCATGCTGGAGGAGGCCAACGCCTATAAATCCCAGGTCGTCGCGCAGGCCGAGGGTGAGGCCAGCAGGTTCACTCAGTTGTTGACGGAGTATAAAAAAGCGCCCGTGGTGACCCGGGAACGCTTGTATCTGGATGCCATCGAGGAAGTGCTGGACAAATCGAGAAAGGTCATGTTGGATGTAGAGGGTGGCAACAATCTGCTCTATCTCCCGCTGGACCGCATCATGCAGGATTCCGGACAGGGTTTTAATCCCCAGAGCCTGTTGCAGAACACTCAAATGGACCGTCTCAACACCACGACGCCTCAACCACAAAATACAGAACGCTCGCGTAGGGCCTTACGCAGCAGGGAGGTACGCTAATGGGAGCCAATAAATCACTCATCGGCATTGTTCTTATTCTGGTCGCGGTGATCGCATGGGGATCCCTCTTCACCGTGAAGGAATGGGAGCGCGCGGCGCTCTTCAAGTTTGGTGAGATCATGCGCACGGATTATGATCCGGGACTGCATTTCAAGATTCCCATCGTCAACAATATCCGCAAGTTCGATGGCCGTATCCAGACGCTGGATGCCGACCCGGAACGATACTTGACGGCGGAGAAGAAGAACGTCATCGTGGATTCCTTCGTCAAATGGCGTATTGATGACGTCGCCACATACTACACCACCATGGGTGGTGACACGGTGCGCGCCAACATCCGCCTCTCCCAGATCATCAAGGATGGTCTGCGCAGCGAATTCGGTAAACGCACCGTTCAGGACGTGATATCCGGCGAGCGCAAGGAGATCATGGATATTCTATTGGTCAATTCGGCGGCGCAGGCCAAGGAGTTTGGCATCAAGGTGGTCGATGTGCGGGTCAAGCGTATCGATTTGCCCGAGGATATCAGTAATTCCGTCTACCGGCGTATGGAAGCCGAGCGCGCCCGTACCGCCAAGGACCTGCGTTCCAAGGGTGCGGAGGCAGCGGAAAGGATTCGCGCCGACGCCGACCGTCAGCGCACCGTGATTCTGGCCGAGGCCTACCGCGAGGCTGAGCAGATGCGTGGACAGGGTGACGCCAAGGCGGCCGATATCTATGCCCAGGCCTATACCCAGGATCCCGAGTTTTATTCGTTCTACCGCAGCCTGAATGCCTACAAGGCGACTTTCAAGAACGAGAACGATATTCTGGTTCTTGAGCCTGATTCTGATTTCTTCAAGTATTTCAAAAATATTTCAGGAAAAGAGTAAGGGACCGGGAATGATGGAACGCCTGCCGGAGCTGACGCTCCGGCAGGCTGGACTCAGGAGCGGCGCATGTGGCAGGACCTGCTGACGGCCTTGGCGCTGTTGATGATAATAGAGGGCATCGTCCCTTTTCTCAGTCCGGGTATCGCGCGCCGGATGGTGGCGGAAATGCTCAAGATGAACGACCAGACACTACGGTTTGCCGGCCTGACCAGCATGGTGGCAGGTGTGCTGTTCCTGTATCTGCTCAGATGACAAGCTGCCCGTAATTCTTCCATTAACGATACCTTGCAATGCACTATTCACCCCTGGAAATAGAGAACAGATGGTTGCTGCCGGAGGGCGTAGACGAGTATCTGCCGCCTCAAGCAGGGCGGCTGGAAGCGCTGCGCAGGGAGTTGCTGGACGTGTTTTTCACTTGGGGCTATGAGCTGGTCATCCCGCCCCTCATCGAGTACCTCGAATCGCTGTTGGTCGGGGCCGGCAACGACCTCGATCCCGAGACCTTCAAGATTATAGATCAATACACGGGACGGCTGATGGGGGTGAGAGCGGACATGACGCCCCAGGTGGCCCGTATCGACGCCCACCATCTCAAATGCGAGACGCCGGTGCGCCTGTGCTACGTGGATGCCGTCCTGCGCACCAGGCAGAACGGCTTTGCCAGTTCGCGCAATCCCCTGCAGATCGGCGCCGAGCTGTACGGGCATGCCGGCATCGAGAGTGACATGGAGATGCTGCGTCTCATGGTGAAGACCCTGCGCGTGGTGGGCTTGGAACACTTTCATATAGACCTGGGACATGTGGGGATCTTCCGCGCCTTGTCTCATGAAGCCGGATTGACGGACGGGCAGGAGGCCCTGTTGTTCGATGCACTACAGCGCAAGGCGAAACCGGAAATCGAGACGCTCCTGTCCGATGTCGATATTCCCATGGCGCAGAAAGACATGCTGGTCAGCCTGGTGGATCTCAATGGCGGCGAGGAGATTCTCGATGAGGCCCGGGCCTGCATGAAAAAGGCAGGTCGCAAGGTTCACACTGCACTGGAGAATCTGCAGAGAATGGCCGAGGCGGCTCGGTGCCAACTGGCCACCATCCAATTGCACTACGACCTCGCCGAGCTGCGCGGTTACCGTTATCAATCGGGTGTCGTTTTTGCCGCCTTCGTTCCGGGACAGAGTCACGAAATCGCGCGTGGCGGGCGCTATGATGAAATCGGCCGGCTGTTCGGCCGGCCGCGACCGGCTACAGGCTTCAGCGCCGACCTGAAGACATTGTTGGCGATCAGCCCCGCGCAACAGCTTCTGGCAGGGGGTATACTGGCGCCGCCATGGACAGATGACGAAATGCTGCGTCTGAAAATCCGCACCTTGCGGGAACAGGGAGAGCGGGTCATCTTTTTATTGCCAGGGCAGCATGAAGACGCGGCGGCCATGGGCTGCGACCGCCGCATCGAACTGCAGAAGGGGGCTTGGGTCGTCGTCCCCTGTGACGTTAAGACTGGCTGAATTGAACTTACATTGAGACACAGGGCATAGATGGGAAAGAAAATCGTAGTAGTAGGCACCCAATGGGGCGATGAAGGCAAGGGCAAGATCGTCGACCTGCTGACGGATCAGATGGGCGCCGTGGTGCGTTTCCAGGGTGGGCACAATGCCGGCCATACCCTGGTGATCGATGGTCAGAAAACGGTTCTGCACCTGATTCCTTCAGGTATCCTGCGCCAGGGCGTCGAGTGCGTCATCGGTAACGGCGTGGTGGTTTCCCCCGCTGCCTTGATCGAGGAAATGGAAATGCTGGAAGGGCGGGGCATTCCGGTGACCGAACGTCTGAAGATCAGCGGCGCCTGCGCCCTGATTCTGCCCTGTCATATTGCCATGGACCAGGCGCGTGAGATCGCTCGTGGCAGTTCGGCCATTGGCACGACGGGGCGGGGCATCGGTCCCGCCTACGAAGACAAAGTGGCGCGGCGCGGCCTGCGCGTGAGCGACATGTTTCATCGTGAACGTTTTGCCGCCAAGCTGGGCGAGATGCTGGACTATCATAATTTCGTTCTCAAAAACTTCTACAAGGCCGGGACCATCGATTTCCAGCGTGTTCTCGACGAGACTCTGGCGCAGGGTGAGGTCCTGGAGCCCCTGGTCGCGGATGTGCCCGAGTTGCTGTACGCGTATCACCAGAAGGGCGTCAACGTGCTGTATGAGGGGGCGCAGGGAACGCTGCTGGATATTGATCATGGCACTTATCCCTATGTAACGTCGTCCAATACCATCGCCGGTGGTGCCTCTTGTGGCAGCGGGATGGGATTGTTGCATTTCGACTATGTGCTGGGGATCACCAAGTCCTATACCACGCGCGTGGGCTCGGGGCCGTTCCCGACCGAGCTGGATGACGAATATGGGGTGCATCTGGCCAAACGAGGCCATGAATTCGGTGCGACCACGGGACGCCCACGGCGCTGTGGATGGTTCGATGCTGCTGCCCTGCGCCGCGCTGCGCGCCTCAACAGCATCTCCGGCCTGTGCATCACCAAGCTCGATGTGCTGGATGGTCTGGATATCATTCGTATTTGTATCGGTTACGAGTGCCAGGGCAGGCACTATTCCATCAGTCCTGTAGGCGCCGAGATGTTGACCGATTGCCAGCCGGTCTATATTGATATGCCCGGCTGGCAGGAGTCGACCCTGGGCGTCACCCGCTATGAGGACCTGCCGGAGAGCGCCCGCAACTATCTGCAGAAAATAGAGGAATACGTGGAAGCGCCCATCGATATGATTTCGACGGGACCCGAACGCGATGAGATCATCATCAAGCGCCATCCCTGCGCTTGATGAGTTGATGAATGGGCGGCTGACTCAGGACTTGCTTTGCGCCTCGGCCTGTTCAGCAGGCTGTTCGGTCGTGGTTTCAGCGGCAGTTTCCTCGCCCTTGGCTTTGTCCGCCATCTCGCCAAAACGGCATACGGTTTTATACCCCATCTTGATGATCTCCATGCCTATGGACAGCAGGGCATCCACCAGGTCTGGGATTTTGATGATGTAATAGATGATGCCCACGAGCGCCGCCAGTGAGACGATGGCAGAAAGAAAGGATCCAAAAAAGGAAAATATGGCTGCCAGAAGCTGCCACAAGGTCAGGGCTATCATCAGGATGGAACCATAATAGAAGAATACCGCGAAGGTAAAAAACAGCAGAACCAGAAACTGAAATACCTTGATGACCCCAAACTCAACTTTATTCATGTCAGCGACTTCCTTGGAATGTGATTGTTTTACTATGGATGAAAATCAACCCATGATCTTGACACAGGCGCGCCTTCCTGTGCAAGTTCAGAGCCCTTATTTTAGCGGTGTTTTTCGCCGGGTTTGGTGATACTGATAATCTGTTATATAATCCAGCGCTTTTTCCCTGCTTTGCTTGTCAACAAAGGGTCCGGTTGCGGGCTCCACAACATCCCCAAGGGTGCCGTTAATGTTTGAGCTGCGGGCAATGCCCACTTCCAATTTGAAGAATGATATCCTGTCCGGTCTGACCGTGGCCCTCGCCTTGGTGCCCGAGGCCATTGCCTTTGCTTTTGTCGCCGGCGTCGAACCACTGGTGGGGCTGTATGCGGCATTCATGGTGGGGTTGATCACCGCCGCCATTGGTGGGCGGCCGGGGATGATATCAGGGGCGACAGGCGCCCTTGCCGTCGTCATGGTCGACCTGGTGGCGCGCCACGGGGTGGAATATCTGTTTGCCGCGGTGGTGCTGATGGGCATCATCCAGATTGGCGCCGGCTTATTGAAGCTTGGCAAGTTCATACGGCTGGTGCCGTACCCTGTCATGCTGGGTTTTGTGAACGGGCTCGCCATCGTCATCTTTCTCGCGCAGTTGCAGCATTTCAAGATGCCCGGGGACGGCAGTGCGTGGCTGAGCGGGCCACTGTTGTGGTCTTTGCTTGGTCTCATCGGTTTAACCATGGCCATAATTCATTTCCTGCCCCGTTTCACGAAGGCGGTCCCTGCATCACTGGTGGCCATTGTGGTGGTCACACTGCTTGTCTACTTCTTTGGCATCGATGCGCGCACGGTGGGTGATATGGCCTCCATCGCCGGCGGATTGCCTGATTTTCATATCCCCGCCGTGCCGTTGTCCTGGGAGACGCTGTGGATCGTCCTGCCATATTCCTTCATCCTCGCCGCCATTGGCTTGATCGAATCCCTGCTCACCATGACCCTCATCGATGAACTGACGGAGACCCGGGGGCGGGGTAACCGCGAGTGCGTGGGTCAGGGCACGGCCAACGTAGTCACCGGTTTCTTTGGCGGCATGGGGGGCTGCGCCATGATCGGGCAGAGCATGATCAATGTGAATTCCGGTGGGCGTGGACGCGCCTCGGGTATATCCGCCGCACTGTTCCTGCTTGCCTTTATCCTGTTCACCTCGCCTCTCATCGAGATGATACCTCTTGCCGCCCTGATCGGAGTGATGTTCATCGTCGTCATCGGGACCTTCGAGTGGTCGAGCCTGCGTATCCTGGGAAAGATTCCTCGTGCCGACGCCTTTGTCCTGGTGTTGGTCTCAGCCGTGACCGTGGCCACCGACCTGGCCGTTGCGGTGGTGGTGGGTGTCATCGTCTCCGCCGTGGTGTTCGCCTGGGATGCGGCCAAGCGCATGGATTGTGATACCCATGTGGACGAGAACGGCACCAAGATTTACGAACTGCGCGGGCCGTTGTTCTTCGGCTCCATCCACAGCTTTCGCAATCTCTTCGATCCACGCAACGATCCGGATGATGTGGTAGTGGATTTCAAGAACACGCGTGTCTATGATCATTCGGGCCTGGAGGCCATCGACGCCCTGGCGGAGCGTTATGTCAATGCGGGTAAGATATTGCATTTACGCCACCTGAGCCCGGAATGCAGAGATCTTCTCAAAAAGGCGGGAGATCTGGTAGAGGCCAACTATATCGAGGACCCCAAATATCACGTGGCGGATGACAGGCTCGCATGAGCAAGCGGTCCTGTGCCGCTGTCAGCCGTGTCTTCTCAACATCTGAGTCAGCGTCAGCGCGCCAAGGCCGGCAAATAGAAGCAGCGTCTGCTCCGGGATGCTGAAACCCAGCAAGGTCCACTGGGTTTCGGCGCATTCTCCCGAGCCCTGCAGCACTTGGCGCAATGTTTCCTGCAAGGGGAAATTTTCCAGCATATAGGCGAGATCGGCGCCACAGGCGGGCACTTGGTCTTCAGGCAGATGCTGCAGCCACACATGGCGGCCGGCCACGCCCATTGCCAGGGTGATGAAAATCAGGTTGACGCCCGCATAGATACGCTGCCCGGTACGGGATGGGTTGTGCAGGGCTGCCAGCAGAAATATCAGTCCAATGGCGGCGATGAGCAGACGGCCAACCATGCAGAGAGGACAGGGTTCGAGTCCAAGGGTCCCTTGCAGGTAAAGGAGCGCGAAGGCGAGGGCTGCAGCACAAGCCATGAACCCTGTGCCGTTGATGAGCCTGCTGCCGGGAAATAACGCCATGATATATCTGCCCAGTGTGCAAAGCCTCAACGGCTCTCGAATGTGGCGACGCTGTGTCCCTGAAGACGATAGGCGTTCTCTGCCATGGGCGTCTGATCGGACAAGGGCAGGATGTCGCGCGGAGGCGCCTGGGCTGTGTCAATGGCGCGGTGCCAGTGGCGGCCTGGTATCAATGGCAATTGCAATTGGGCTTCTTCCTTGCCCATGTTGATCATGACATGCAAGTGGCCCTCGCCAGGCTCCAGCTCAGCCAGAGTGAAGGCCAGGATCCGGCTGGCAGGGTCTCCCCATTGGGGGCGGTGGAGGTGGAGACCGTGCCAGGTGATATCGGCGAGTATCTGTCCTTCACGACTCTCTCCCGTCAGGAAGCGTGATTGCATGAGGGCGGGGTGGCGCTTGCGGAATGCAATCATTTCTCGTGTGAAGCGCAGCATGTCGCCATTGGTTTCCATGAGGCCCCAGTCTATCCAGCCCAGTTCATTGTCCTGGCAGTATACGTTGTTGTTGCCGTTCTGGGTGCGCAGCAGCTCATCACCGGACAGCATCATGGGTACGCCCTGACTGAGAAAAAGTATGGCCATGAAGTTCCTGGCCTGGCGCCGTCGCAGGGCCAGGATCTGCTCATCCTCCGTTTCACCTTCGGCGCCACAGTTCCAGCTCAGGTTGTTGTTGGAGCCATCGCGGTTCTCCTCCCCATTGGCTTCGTTGTGCTTGTGTTCGTAACTGACCTGGTCGAAAAGGGTGAAGCCATCGTGACAGGTGACATAATTGATACTGTTGGCTGGCAGGCGGTCACGGGGCTGATAGAGGTCGCTGCTGCCTGAGATGCGTGAAGCCACTTCCTCGACGAGGCCATGATCGCCGCGCACGAAGCGGCGGATCACGTCGCGGTAGCGCCCATTCCACTCCGCCCAGCGATAGCCGGGGAAGTCACCCACCTGGTACAGGCCGGCGGCGTCCCAGGCCTCGGCAATGATACGCTTGTCGATGAGGGCGTCGGAGAACTCGATGTTCCACAGTACCGGCGCGTGATAGAGCGGATTGCCATCCTCGCCACGGGACATCACACTTGCCAGGTCGAAGCGGAAGCCGTCCACATGCATCTCCCTGGCCCAGTATTCCAGACACTCCACAATAAAGCGCGCCACCAGGGGGTGGTTGCAATTTACGGTGTTGCCACAACCCGTGAAGTCCCGGTAGCGGCTGCGGTCTTCCGGGTCCAGATGATAGAAGGCCTCATTACCGATTCCCTTGAAGTTGATGGTGGGACCTGCGGCGCCGCCTTCGGCGGTGTGATTGAAGACCACATCGAGAATGATGCCGATACCCGCCTTGTGCAGGGCTTTTACCATATCGCGGAATTCCCGCACATGACTGCCCTCGTCGGGTGTGACGCAATACCCGGGGTGGGGGCTGTAGAAGCTGTGGGTGCTATAGCCCCAGAAATTCTTGAGCCCCAGAGCGGCAACGCCCGCCGGCACATCCTGCTCATCGAAGGCCATGACGGGCAGGAGTTCTACATGGGTGATGCCCAGCTCCTTGAGGTAAGGGATTTTTTCGATGACGCCGTGAAAGGTGCCGGGATGGGAGGCGCCTGAACTGGGGTGGCGGGTGAATCCTCCAACGTGCATCTCGTAAATGATGGTCTGTTCAGGGCGGACTTCCAGGGGGCGGTCGCCTTCCCAGTCATAGTGGGTGTCCACTACGATGGCGCGCATGGCGGTCGTGGTATTGTCATCTTCACCGCAGGCATCACGGTGGTTCCACAGTTTGTGGGATACGGCGCGCGCCCAAGGGTCGAGTAGTACCTTGTTGCGGTTGAAACGGTAGCCGGTGTGCCGCACATCGTCCGGCCCATCGATGCGCCAGGCATAGTGGGTGCCGACTGGCAGGTCCTTGACCAGTACGTGCCAGAAAAAGAAGGTGCGATGGTAGCGCGGCTCCAACGGAATGATCTGGAAGGGCAGGGCGCTGTCGGCATCTGCGAAGAGCAGCAATTCGACGCTGGTGGCATGGTGGCTGAATATGGAGAAATTGACGCCATCAGGGACGAGCGTTGCGCCACCGGGGTATTGTTTTCCCGGGAGGATCTCATAGTATCGTTGGATTTTCTCAGGCATGGGCATTGAACAATGTTGCTTTCAGGAGTTTGGATGGTTATGTGGCGTGTTCTCAGGGCCGGGCTGCCGCGTCCATATAGATATCACATCCGTTGAGGCCATGAATGGCGGCAATGGGCAGGTTGACGCCGCTTTGCCATTGTTGTATTGCTTGTCGTTTTGCCGCGCCCGTAATGAGTATGATCACCGAATGGCTGTCATTGAGTGCACCCAACCCCAGGGAGACGCGCTGGGGCGGCGGTTTGGGTGCGTCGAAGATGGGGTGTACAAGCTGTGATGACACATGCTGCTGGCCAGGAAACAGGCTGGCGGTGTGTCCATCTTCACCCATGCCCAGCAACACGAGATCGAACGGAAGGGCGCGCGCCACCGTTTGCTCATAGGCGGTTGCCGCTTCCACGGGGCCCAGTTCGGCCGGGATGGGGTGAATATGATCGGCGGGGATGTGAACCCGCTCCAGCCAGGTCCTCGAAGCCATCACGCTGTTGCGGTCCGGATGGTCCGCGGGCAGGCATCGCTCATCGCCAAAATATATGTGCCAGCACGACCAGTCCGTCTGAAACTCTGCGAGCCGTTCATAGACCTTTCCTGGCGTCGTGCCGCCGGCCAGGACGATTTTGAATGCTCCGTTATTTTCAATGGCTGAGCGCGCTTGCGCCGCGATGCTTCTGGCGACGGCTTCCGCCACGGCTTGTGCATCGGCCAGGGTATGCCAGCGTGTCTCGTTCATCTCTTCTCAAATGCGCCTGGTGGTTGAATTGCCAAGAGTGTAACTCAGCTGCGTCTCGTTCACACCGTGCAGACCTGAAAAAGCCATTTGTGGTGGGCGCGCAGTATGGACGCCTGCCGAAGTCGGTTGTAATACCATAGGGTTGTATTACGCGGCCTTATATAATTATATATTATAGGACTATAATTTAATATTATATTAACATACCTGACTATATTGTTTTGGAGGATGATAAAGGATGATTCTACGACAGCTGTTCGATTATGACACATGGACCTATACCTATCTCGTAGGCGACACGCAGAGCGGAGACGCCGTTCTGATCGACCCTGTTCTGGGGCAGGTGGAGCGTGATTTGGCGCTGGTGAGGGAACTGGGCCTGAATCTCAAATATACTTTGGATACGCATGTGCATGCAGACCATATCACGGCCAATGGCAAGTTGCGTGACCTTACTTCGTGTCAGACCGGTTTGGCGGCTATCAACGCGGTGGGCTGCGCCGACCTGTCTCTGAAGGATGGCGATGTGCTGCCTTTGGGTGGGGAAGAGATAAGAATGATTGCCACCCCAGGGCATACGGCAGGCTGCCTCAGTTATTCAATTGGCAACTGTGTTTTTACCGGTGATTCCCTGTTGATCCGCGGTTGTGGCCGTACTGATTTCCAGCAGGGTGATGCGGGGTTGCTGTATGACTCCATTACGCAGAAGCTGTTTACCTTGCCTGAGGACACCCTGGTCTATCCAGGGCACGACTATCACGGCAGGACCCTGTCCACTATCGGTGAAGAGAAGGCCTTCAATCCCCGCCTCAAGCAGGGCCGGGAGGGTTTCATTGCTTATATGGACGGCTTGGACCTTCCTGATCCACGCCTCATCATGGAGGCGGTGCCGGCCAACCAGTCTTGTGGCAGGGTCAAGGCCAGCTGAGCATGAGTCTTTTGCTCTGGCCATCCGCTCTTGTCATCGGTATCGTGCTGGGCATGTTCGGCGCCGGCGGTGGCATGATCACTGTCCCAGTACTGATCTACCTGGCGGGTATGCCGGTCAAGGAAGCCATTGCCATGAGTTTGTGGGTGGTGGCCTTCGTATCGCTCATTGCCTTGATACAGCATCGCGCCTGGCGCAATCTGCAAGCCAGATTGCTGATTACTTTCGGCGTCACCGGCGTAATCGGCAGTGTGGCCGGCTCATTGATGGCTGTCTATATCAGTGAGCATGTCCAGGTCTTTCTGTTTGCCCTGTTGATATTTTTGGTGACCTGGTGGCTGTCCAGGGTGGAGCTGTCGGATCGTGTCAGCGTCTTCCGCTTCATTCCCGCCTCGGTCACGGGGTTTGTGATCGGCCTGATTACCGGTCTGCTGGGTGTCGGTGGCGGCTTTCTGCTGGTTCCCGCATTGATCTATCTGGGGATCGGCCATTTCCCCACGGCTGTTGCGCATTCACTGGTATTGATTGCCTTGAATGCCATGGCGGGCGGGCTTACCTATCTCAAGACCATGGATTTCTCCTTGCCGCTGGCTCTGGTCATCAGCATTCTTGCCGCATTGGGCACGGTGTTGGGTACATACCTGCTCAGAAAACTCCCGGGTGTGCAACTGCAAAGGGCCTTTAGTATCATGCTGGTTATCATTGGCGGTTTTATGCTGCTGCGTACGGGGTTGGATGTTGCAACACATTAGTCAGAGCAAGGATGGATTTTTCTGATCATAAGAATCAAAAAATGGAGGTCGAAATGACGGATAGCATCAGACATCAGATCGTGATTGTTGGGGGAGGGACTGGCGGTATTTCCGTGGCTTCACATCTCCTGAAGGAACTGGAAGGTCCCGATATTGCCATTGTCGAGCCCTCCGACACCCACTATTACCAGCCGGGTTGGACATTTGTGGGGGGCGGTATCATCGACGCAACAAAGACTGCGCGGCCCATGAACAAGGTGATCCCCAAGGGGGTGGCGTGGATACAGGATAGCGTCACAACGCTCAACCCCGATGAGAATACCCTGACGACACAAGGGGGGAAACAGATCGGCTATGATTATCTGGTGATGGCGCCAGGCATCAAGATCGATTGGGAGTCCATTCCCGGGCTCAAGGAGAGCCTAGGCCAGAACGGCGTGGTGAGCAACTACGATTACAAGGTCGCGTCAGTGACGTGGGAGACCATCAAGTCATTTCAGGGCGGAACTGCCATCTTTACCCAGCCCAAACCGCCTTTCAAGTGCCCGGGCGCCGCGCAGAAAATCATGTACCTGGCGGATGACGCCTTCAGGAAATCCAAGATCCGCGATAAAACGGACATTCGCTTCTATTCGGCTGCGCCAGGCATCTTTCCTGTGAAGAAATTCGCCGCCCCTCTCAATGAAGTCATCGCACGCAAGGGCCTGGACATGCATTACCAGACTAACCTCGTGGAGCTGCGCCCCGAAGAGAAAGAGGCGGTCTTCGAGAAACTGGCGGATGGTGAACGGGAGACAGTGAAATATGACATGATACATGTCACGCCCCCCATGAGCGCCCCTGATTTCGTCAAGGACAGCCCGCTCGGGGATGCCGCCGGCTGGGTGGACGTGGATATGTATACCCTGCGGCATAAGAAGTACGGCAATGTTTTCGGATTGGGTGATTGCACCAATACACCTAATTCCAAGACTGCGGCGGCCATTCGCAGCCAGGCGCCCATTCTGGTAAGTAACCTGGTCACGGTCATGGCGGGCCAGGATGGCAAGGCCGCCTACGATGGCTACGCCTCCTGCCCCCTGGTGACGGGCTATGGTAAATTGGTTCTGGCGGAGTTCGATTATAATCTGCAGCCCAAGGAAACTTTTCCCTTCGATCAGGGCAGGGAACGGCGCAGCATGTACTACCTGAAAAAGTATGTCTTGCCCAAGTTCTATTGGGACGTATTGCTCAAGGGAGGCGATCTGAATGTCGGCGGGGATTGATCCGCCGGCACGTTTCGTGCGCCATAGGAGCGGCAGGCTGTCAGTGAAGGAAAAAATGGTCGCTTTAATCCAGACCTGAACCCCCGGATTCAGGCCAGACTTAAACTGACCATGCTTGAATGGATTCTACCCGAGAATGAGGTGTTGTCATGGGTAGAGATAGCTACGATGAATATCTTCATGAAATAGAAGACGAGATTGAGGAACTGGAATCCGGGTTGCTGGAGGGTGCCTATGAAAACACCAGTGACTCCGTATCCCGGGACCGGCACAAGCGCGCAGTGCGCAAGGCCATCGAACTGCATCAGGAACGCCGGCGCCTCAGGCATGATCTTGAGTTCTTTACATAGGTTTCTCGTGGGCTCGAGGTGAGCCGGAGAGGTCATTTGTCTGGTTTCGCCAGCCTGCTTGAGAAGATAAATATAGCTATCTGAAATTTCTGCCAAAGTATGGCAGGGCTGCGGTCCTGTTTTGTCAGAAACATCCTATTTTCCCCATGACGCTCTCTCCAATGCCGTCAGGCGGCCCCGGCGGCAGGGTTGACGCCTGTGTTGTGTGGCCGTATTCTCAGCAGTTTACTTAGTCTCAGGCCATGTTGGCGCCTGGTTGCACTGTCGGCGCAAACATGGGAGTAGGGGCGTCTGCATATCCACAACAACAAGCTTTGCAGTCGCGCAGTAAACTGGCGCATCAGAATGATGCACGGACAACAATCAGCAAGGCCTCTAAATCGGGAGGGGGGAGCATGGAATCTGATACAGCTGAACGAGTCACTATTGAGCAGGAGAAATCAGGGCAGGACACCAGTCAACAGAACAATAATGCAGAGCAAAAATCCGCCGAGACATGGGCGCACATCGTACGTGGCCTGTATGTTTTGTTGTTCTGGTTCATACTCAGAATATCCGAATTTGTCGTCGCAGGCGTCGCCATACTGACTTTCGGTTTCAAGATGGCGACGGGCAAGCCCCAACCCAAGGTGCGGGAATTTGGCGACAGCCTGAGTACGTATGTTTATCAGGTTGTGTCTTTCATGACCTACAAAACCGATACCAAGCCTTTTCCATTTCAAGAGTGGCCAGCGCCCGAGCAGAGTGCTGAACCTTCGACCACCCGCGAAGAAAGTGAAGTGGAGGTCGTCGAGGTTGTGGAAGTGGTGGCCGAAGGCGATGAAGGCCGGCGCGGAAAGTCGGAAGAAAGCAGCGTGGAGACGGTTCAACCGCCACCTGGGAAAGACCCGGGGGAGACACGGCCCTCGGCGTAGACTGGCCGGATCAATATTAACCCGGCAACAAGTTATATTATTAACCCGGCAACAATATATATCGTATTCAGGACTTCAGGCCTGCGCTGGAACAAGGCGCGGTGTGCAGGCAATGGTGATTCCATTGGCAAGCGCCGCAACGCCGTGCCGGCGCAGGCCTGAAGTCCCTGACAGATTGAAATCAAAGGACAGGCCATTGCGTGCCGGCCCGCTGACTGCGTTGGCGAAACTTGCTGTAGAATGACTACAGCGGCATTTCGCCGCCTTGCAGCGAACCGGCACGCAATGGCTGAATACGATATATATTGTTGCCGGGTTAATATTGTTGCCGGGTGATAGTAAAGGGTGCGGCGTCCAGCACCCTTTTTTATTTCGTCGTATTGCTTATGCGCGGCGCCCTCCCGCTCGCTGCATTGGAACGGGCTTCGTGTTACGATCTGTCACACTTGATTTGCCCCATCTTTCTCTATCCCGGAAGCTTTATTCAAGGAGTACGTGATGGCGGGTACAGTGCTTTACGTCCTGGCAACCTATGCGCTCATGGTGGCCGCGTTCTACTATGCGAGACTGCGGCGCTTTCATGTGCCTGTGATGATATTCATCATGACCTCGGACTTGCTTTTCCCTATCTATTTGGTTATGACCAGGGATTGGTACAAGCGTCTCATCGTCGATGAGGATATCCTTACTTTCGGCGTATGGGTCCATTTCATGCTGCTGATTACCTTGTTCGTTTTGTATTTTGTGCAGATTCTGGCTGGCCGTCGTTTGCTCAAGGGCGAGACAGGGGCCGAGATTCGCCAGGAACACCGTGCCCAGGGGATGGGGATTTTATTGGTGCGCGCCTTTGTCATTTTGACGGGTGCGCTGCTGGTTCAACCTCTGGATGGTTGAGGGCGGGCCCTGTGTTGAGTTTGTACGAATGACGCCAATTTCCCTATTGATGGTTGGTGATTTACTGGTTTCTGGAAAAATCCCCATGAATTCCCTATCATGGTCCTGATCCCGTTACCGTCTGGTGATATCAGGGTCTTAGCAAGTCATCAGCGGTCAAAAAATAATTTCCGTGCAATCAGCATGTAGAGGAATGAGAAAAATCATGCAGTCTCTTTGATAAATGCATTAAACGCACGCCTGTATCAATTCAGCGCGCTCTCATTCCTTATTGATTGCTTCATCCAACAGCCATAAACAGAGGGGGGAAGTGTATGACGATGGAAATAATGCATGATGAACGAGTACGTAGCGTGGAATGGCGTGATCTGTGTGATCTGTCCAAGGGAGACGTCATTCATGAATTATTTATCTCGGCGCCGTGGCTCATTCTGTCATTGATCCTTGCCCACTATGAATTCTGGTTTTTTGCACTGGGCGCATCGTTCATGTTCTTCCTGTGTGGTCTGAGGCAGGTCCACAATGCCTATCACTACGCCATCGGCATCAGCAAGCGCGGACACGAATATTTCATGTTTCTGTTCAGTATCATCATGCTGGGCTCCATGCATGCCGTGCAGTTCAACCACCTGCGTCACCACCGTTATTGCATGGATGAGGAGCAGGATGTGGAGGCGCGCAGCGCCAGCATGAGATGGTGGCAGGCCATCATGTTTGGGCCCAAGTTTCCCATCCTTCTCCACAAGACTGCGCTGCAACTGGGAAGCCGCCGCCTGCGCCGCTGGGTGATCGCAGAACTGACGGCCAATGCACTGTGGATCTATCTGGTCCTGTTTGTATGGGATATTGCCGTTTTGCAATATCATGTCATCGTCATGCTGGTCGCCAACTGTCTGACTGCATTCTTTGCCGTGTGGACGGTGCATTACGATTGCGACAGGACCCACTTCATCGCGCGCACGATACGCGGGCGCTTGAAATCACTCCTGACCTACAATATGTTCTACCACATCGAACACCACCTGTTCCCCAAGGTGCCCACGCGCCGCCTGCAGATACTGGCCAAGCGTCTCGATGAGGTGGCCCCCGAATTACAAAAGATGCAGGTGTTTTGAATCCCTATAAAGATGCGCTGCTGATAACAGTCGTTATCCTCGCAGGTGCGGGCCTGTGGCTGGATACCAGAACAGTACTTGAACAGGCCACAATATTCGTGGCCTTTCAGGCTGCATCCCTGGCGGGAACGCTGTTGGCCGCCGTCTATCTGTGCTACAGCGTCGAAGGTTTTGGTAAACGCCTGCTGGTGCTCTTGTGCGCGGCCATCGTCTGGCGTGTATCCTTTTTCCCCATCATGGTCTTTGCCGGTTGGGTGGCCACTTTAGGTGAGTGGCTGCTGGTCAATACGGGCCTTGTTCCAGTTGTCATCTATCCCACCTTTCTCATCGCCATGGCGGCCATGCATTGGGGCGCTGTTATGCTGGGGGGGGTGATGGTGTTGCAAAAGAAGTCTCTTTGGGCGCCGCCCTTGCTGATGGCATTTGTCGTCGCCGTCATGGTATCCATGACCGCCAGAGAGGATCTGACGCCCTTGCCCGATTACAGCCTGGCTATCGGGCAGTCAGTTCCAGCTGTAAAAGCGCCACAGGGAAATCCCTATTTCGAAGTGCTGGGAAGACTGGACTACGGATGGCCTGAACGCGTGCTGATTTTTGCCTCAGGGGCCATGTACGACATGATTCCCCGCACACCCTGGAGCACGGCCGTCAAGAGTGTGCTTGAACACGCTTTCCGTGATCAGCCCAAGGCCTCCAGTGCCCAGCGTGTAAGGGAGCATTATCTGGCTTTCCGCGCAGCACATCCCCTGATTCGCTGCGGTGACGATTGTTCCGGACGTGACAGATAGGCGGAAGGTGCTGGTATTGGGGGCGGGTGGCGTCATGGGCCGCCTGATCGTGGCGCTGTTGCAGGAGGATCATCACCATGACATTGAAGTCATCAGCGCCTCACGGCGTCCCCCGGAGGGGGGGCAGGCGCCTCACCGGCGTCTGGACCTGGCCGAACCGGATTCTTATGCTGGGGCGCTCGAGGAAATCGATGTGTTGATTCATGCCGCCGGGCCGTTTCACCATGATCCGCTCCCCCTGGTGCGCGCCTGCCTCGATAACGCTGTGCACTATGTGGATATCGCCGAGGATCTGGATTTCATAGCGAGGGTGGAGGAAGCCGCTCGTGCCCATCCCGCCGCGCCGGTGGCCGTGGTCCCGGGTTGTTCTACGGTGCCTGGATTGGTGGCATTGTTGAGTCAGCGCTTCAAGACATTGGATGCCTTGTCGTCCATTGCCGTATTTCTCAATCTGGGGTCGCGTAATCCTGTGAGCGAGGGGCTGCTGGGTGGCCTGCTGGCCCCTCTGGGGCGCCCCGTCGGTGGTGACGGGCGATGTTTCCGCCGCTTGTGTCATCGACTGCATGATGATGGGGTTAAAAGATACTATGGCGCTTACCCCATACCTTTCCGTGGTGGGGTCAACGTGGCGGAGCAGCTTGTTCCTGTTCGTTTCTTCACGGGTTTCGACCGTTATTACATCAATGCGGCCCTGCGGGGGGCAAGCTTCGTCCTGCCCCTGCTATCCCGGCGCCAGCTTGCCTGGCTGGTCAGGCGCCTGTTGCCAATGGCAGGGTTTTTCCAGCACTTTGGCGCCGAGGAAGGGCATCTCGTCGTGGAAGGGCGTAATGCCGCCGGGCAATCCCTGGCTGTTTTGGAAGTGATTGCGCGGAAGGATGGCCTCCGGTTGCCGGCGGCGCCAGCCGTATGGGCCGCCACCCGCTTGGCTGCTGTGGAGGAGGGGGCGGTCTCAGGCTTACGCTCCCTCGAAGCACTGATGAGTGCTGCAGAGGCGGTTCAATGGATCAGAGGACATGGCTACGAGGCGCATGACAGTCTGTCCCGGGAAAGCTATTAATCCGGTAACAATATTATCGTTGCCGGGTTAATAATAACTACAGCCACCTTCTTACACGGGCTTTGTATTGCCGATAATCTTCTCCAAATTTATTTTCCAGATATCTTTCTTCCGGCAGGATGAGATAGTAGTGCGTCACGATGATCGTGGGGATGAGCAGGATCAGCAGCCAGGGTGTATTGGTGGCGATGGCGAGCCCGCAGAAACCGATGACGAGCCCGGTGTAGAGCGGGTTTCGCGAGTAGCGGTAGATGCCGCTTTTTACGATTTGAGTGGTGGGAATGCCCGGCGCCGTGGGTTGCCCCGTGGAGAGCAGGTCTTTTTGCGAAAAATATATGATCCCGCCACACAAGAGCAGGAGTGGGGCGCCGATGAAGTGCCGCAGCAGTGCCTGTTCCAGGTTCGGCAGGGAAATAGGGAACAGGTAGTTGAGTACAAAGCCTGACAACAGGCTCATGCCGAAGACTATGTCCGCAGTACGCCAGCGGCTGCGATGCGCGGCATCGGTCGTATTCATGATTAACCCTATTAAGATTGCTGATAAAGACGGTCAGGAATAGGTATTTTGACAGAAAAATAATGGGCTTGGAAGTACTTGATAGTTATCCTGTGGAATTCAGGTTTGTCCCGGAAGTTGCGTGTGAACAGAGGGTGGCTGTGTCATACTATCATTTGGAATTTTTATTAACCCGGCAAACACCCGGTTAGGAAGGAAATATGGACACAGTCAGTCGAATACAGGTAACGAGCATGCTAAGCACAACATCCCGTTTTTCCTATGTGCGTCTTGCAGGCGCCCTGTTGTTCATTTTGTCCCTGGCGGCATGCAGCAGTGGCAAGTCAGAGGTGGAAGGCGCCGTCCCGTTGGGTGACAGGGCTGCCCTGGAAAAATTGGCGGCTTCCTATGAAAAAGTGTCCCGGCAGTTGATGAGCAGTCCTGCCACGTTGGCGCCGCAGGAAAGAAAGGCTTTCGTGAAACAAGTCTTTGCGGATGCAGGCTATGATTATGGCATCACTTTGCAGACCCTGGCCAAAGGCGGCCTCAACAAGCAGATACAATTCCACCATGACCTGGTGGAATTGCTGTTTTTACCACATTTGATCAATCGCCTGGACAAGCTTCCCGACATCTATACGCCCACCGAAATTGCCGCCATCGAGAAAATCAAATTGCAGTTGAGGTAGATTTGTTAATTACTTTTCCATCTGTCTGTAATATATAGATAATTATATTGTTTTGCACTCTGGGCAGGCGCCCTGCCCAGTAGAGTGACATTTTTTTGTCAACCGTTCTCCCCCAGATGCGTTGTCAGGCTTATGGACGCCAATCGAGTGAATGGCGTATGGCTTATCGCCGGCCGTGACCGGTTCAATCCATGTGGAGCAAGAAAAATGATCACATATCTGTCCATGAGACCTTTCCGGAAAATCTTCAATGCGCCAGCCTGCCTGATGGTATTTCTCTTGATGGCCACGCTGCTGTCGGCCTGTGGTGGTGGGGATTCCACTGGCGACAGCGGCGAAGTGGTCATCGGGCTCACCGATGCCGAGGGCGACTTCGTCAATTATGAGGTCGATGTCCTGTCCATCAAGTTGACCAAGGCCAACGGGGCGGAAATCGAGACGCTGCCCATTTCCACGCGCATCGATTTTGCCCAGTATGTGGATATGACGGAATTCGTCACCACGGTAACCATTCCCTCGGGTCTCTACACTCATGCCAGCCTGGAACTGGACTATACCAATGCCAATATCCAGGTGGAGGATGCCAACGGGAATCCTGTGCGGATACCCGCGGACAACATCGTGGACGGCGACGGTAACAAGATCAGCACCCTGGGCGTGAGGGTCAAGCTCGATACCCGGCGGCCCTTGTTGATCGTGCCCGGCGTGCCGGCTCATCTTACCCTGGATTTCGACCTGACGGCCTCCAATCAGGTCGATACCGGCATTGCGCCGCCCCTGGTGACGGTGGAGCCCTTCCTGCTGGCCGATGTGGATCCCAAGCAGCCCAAGGCGCACCGACTGCGTGGTCCGCTGGCGGAAGTAAATGCAGTCGAGGAAACCTTCAAGATCGCCATTCGGCCTTTCCATCACCCGCTGGACAATCATGATCACGATTTCGGACGGCTTACGGTCGTGCCGGGAGACAAGACCGTCTATGAGGTCGACGGTGACACCGCCGAGGGTAGCGCGGGGTTTGCCTTGTTGGCGCAGCAACCCCTGCTGACTGCTGTCATCGTGATCGGTGATTTGAATATCAAGCAGCGCGCTTTCGAGGCCCGCGAAGTCTATGCCGGATCGAGCGTACCGGGTGGAACACTCGATGCCGTAAGGGGTACGGTCATCGCCCGCAATGGCGATGTGCTGATGGTGCGCGGCGCCACCCTGATGCGTGCCAGCGGCGCGGTAGTCCTCAATGCCGATGTGCAGGTCACCGTTGATGCAGCGACCAGGGTCACCAAGCAGGCAAAGGTCCCGAGTTTAGAGCCGGGCAAGGACGATATTTCCGTCGGTCAACGTTTAACGGTATTCGGCGAGATCTCCGGTACGGCGCCTTCCTCCCTGGCCATCGACGCCACCGGCGCCAGCAATGGCCTGGTACGCATGAATGTCTCGGCCGTCACAGGAACGCTCTTGTCCCTGGGCAGCGGGGAGATCGTGCTGGATGTGCAGCGCATCAATGGGCGCCCTGTAGCTATTTACGATTTCACCGGGACCGGTGCCGCGCCCAGTGATCCGGCCAATTACCGCATCACCACCGGCACCCTCAGTCTGAGTGCTTTTACGGCAGGCGACCCCTTGCGTGTGCTGGGCTTTGTGACGGCATTCGGCATGGCGCCACCTGACTTCGATGCCTTGACCATTATCGATGTGGGCGCCGTCAATGCGACCATGACTGTCAACTGGATGCCGCCCGCCACCACGCCTTTTCTCGATATGGGAAGTGAAGGCCTGGAACTCGACCTGAATGGCGCAGGCTCTCTGCACCATGTGGTTCAGGCGGGCGTGGCCACTGCATTGACATCGTCACCGGCTCCGGTGGTGGCGCCTGACACGGATGGTGACGGGTTCTATGCCATTCGCCAGAATCGCACGGTTACCTTGCATACCCAGTTCAGTAATTTTGTCGGCGATCTCGATGCAAGGCTGGATGGTATGGTGGCCATGTCCTTTCTGGTGGCCCGTGGTCGTTATGAAAGCACGAGCCAGACATTGCATTCGCACCGGATCAGGGTGTTTATCCAGTAGCCTTCGCCAGGCGCCGGTTGCCTGGCAGTCATGAATGATATGAATATCATGGCTGCCAGGCAGTGTTGATTCCTGGGATAGCCGCGGGCCATGGTTCCGCTCATCATGGGTAAAGGGATACACTGTCACCATGGGTATCCAGATCACGTCTCCGGAGCCGGAAAGGCAGTATCCCGTTTTCCTCGAATTGGGATTCAGGCCCTTTTTCCTTTGCGCCGCGGTCTTTTCCATCGTCTCCATGGGGTTGTGGTCCGTCAGTTATTTTCTTGGTTGGCACCCTGGCCCAGCCGGGATTTCTCCCGGAGTCTGGCATGCCCATGAGATGATCTACGGCTATGCCATGGCGGTCATTGCAGGATTTCTGCTGACGGCGGTGAGGAACTGGACAGGAATCCAGACGCTGCATGGCTATGGGCTGGCGGGCTTCGCCGCGCTGTGGGTGCTGGCGCGAATGCTGTGGATGGTTGACGCAGGGGCTCCCCTTTGGTTTCTCGCTGTGATGGATAACCTGTTTATCCTGTTGCTGACCCTGTTTCTGGCCATTCCAGTCGTTCGTTCCAGAAACTGGCGTCAAATTTCTGTTCTGTCAAAGATAGTATTGTTGTTTCTCAGTAATATCCTCTTTTATCTGGGGTTCCTGGGAATTCTGCCACAGGGCGTGACTTGGGGACTGTATTCCGGTTTTTATCTTGTCATTGGCCTGATCATGATGATGGGCAGGCGGGTGATTCCCTTTTTCATCACCAGGGGCGTTGGCTACGCCGTCGAGGTGAAGAACTGGCGTTGGGTGGATCTGGCCAGCGCTATCTCATTCATCGCCTTCTGGTTCTTCAGCAGTTTCACGGCGATGCCCGCCTTATCGTCTGGACTGGCCATATTCTTGTTTTTTGTGCTGGGTATTCGATTGTGGGGCTGGCATACGCCGGGCATTTGGAAAAAACCACTTTTGTGGATTCTCTATCTGGCCTATGGCTTCATCGTGCTGGGCTTTTTATTGTTTGCGATGGCCCATAACCTGGGTGTTTCACCATACCTTGCGGTGCATGCCTTTGCGGCCGGCGGGATCGGCATGATGACCTTAGGCATGATGGCGCGTGTCGCTCTGGGGCACACGGGCAGGAATATTCAGGTTTTGCCTGGTTTGTTGCCTGTCGTTCTGTCATTGTCCGCCATGTCTGCGGTGGTCAGGGTCATATTGCCCATGTTTGTCCCTCACTATGACAGCATATGGATTGGTGCGTCACAACTGCTGTGGGTGGCTGCATTCACGATATTCACCTGGATTTATTTCCCCATTCTCGTTGCTCCACGCATTCAGGGCAGGTAGCCGGAAATTCTTCAGCGCCCTTGCCTGGTGCAGGCTTTATGATCGTTAAGCGGGTGGCAATAAGACTACTTGGAGAAGGGATATAGAAAGAATTATTTGTTTCCCATGATGTAGATACCAGCTTGAGGTGTGCTAATATGAGGGTCAACTTGCACTTCTGCGTCAATGAGCCATTCCATGGCGGACGAATCCGTTAGCCGCGGATACCCCACCACCTGCTATCGATGACTCTCAACCGGAAAGGAGGCGCGTCATGGCACACATCCACAGCAGTCCGTCTAAGGTAAGAGAGCTGGATATTCCCCTTGAGCGTGATGAATTCATGCGCACCCTGATCCGGGAATTGTCCGGCTTGCTGGAAGACATGGTAGGGTTGGAGGAAACCTCCGGTTTTATCAGCGTCGTGGGCCAGCATATTGGTACTCAGATCAACCAGCTCTATCGTAAGGAAATGCAGTTGCCTAAGCTCACCCGGGAGCAGGTGGCAGATGTCCTTGCTGATCTCAAGAGCCGTATCAAAGGCAGTTTCGTCGTTGTCGAGCAGGATGATAATAAAATTGTCCTTGTCAACCGGGATTGTCCCTTCGCTTCTCAGGTCAAAGGGCGCACTTCCCTGTGCATGATGACCTCCAATGTTTTTGGCGTCATCGCCGCAGACAATCTGGGCTATGCAAAGGTCGATCTGGAAAAAACCATTGCCAGGGGGGACCCGGGATGCCGGGTGGTGATCTATCTCAAGATTGATAGTGATGCGGCAAAGGCTGCTCTGGGAAGAGAATACTTCGAAGCCGAGCAATAAAATGGATGCGGCGCAATTCTCCATCCTTGCCAGATCCCTGCCGGATCCCTTGTGCCTGATGGACGCAACAGGTCAAATATTGGCCGTCAATCCGGCCGCGGGACGGCTGATCGGCAAGGACGAACGTGAGTTGATTGGCAAGACCCTGTCTGGCCTGGTCGTTGATCCGGAGGATAAGCTTGAAGGAATGTTGAGAACCTGGGCTGGGAGCAGTAATGCAACCCCGGGTGCGTTGCGTATACGGAAAGGCTCTGGAGAAGTCATCTCCTGTCATGGTTATGGCAGTCTCATCCAGGCGCGAAGCGATGACACGCCAGCGCTGATCATGCTCAGGTTCGCCCGCAGAGAGAAATTCACCAAGAGCTTCAAGGTTCTGAATGACAAGGTCGCCTTGCTGCATCGGGAGATCGCGGAACGCAAGCGCGTCGAACTGGCGCTGAGAGAATCACAAAAAATGCTGCAACTGGTCCTGGACGCCATTCCCGTCCGTGTTTTCTGGAAGGACCGGGAAAGCGTCTATCTGGGGTGCAATTCCAATTTTGCAAGGGATGCCGGCCTGGATACAACCGAACAGATCATCGGCAAGGAAGACTTCGAGCTCGGCTGGTCGGAGCAGGCGGAACTCTATCGCACGGACGATCGCCAAGTCATGGAGAGTGGCAAGCCCAAGCTCAACTATGAGGAACCACAGACATCACCAGAGGGCGGCCTGCGCTGGCTGCAGACAAGCAAGATTCCCCTGCGGGATTTGGAAGGAAATGTTTTCGGTATCCTTGGGATTTATGAGGATGTTACGGATCGCAAAAAGACCGAGGAGGTTTTGCGGCGCTCGCAGAAGATGGAAGCTATCGGTCGTCTGTCGGGGGGGATCGCCCATGATTTCAATAATCAGCTCGGCGTCATTATTGGTTATCTGGATTTTATGAAGAGCTATGTGGCCAATGACGAGAAGCCCCGTGCATGGGTGGATACGGCCTCGAAGGCCGTTCTGCGCTGCATGGACCTGACAAGGCAGTTACTGGTGTTCTCGCGAAAGCAACCCCAGAAAAAAACCGTCGTGGATCTGAACGTAGAGTTGAGAGAGCTGGAAACCATGATTGCGCGCTCTCTAACGCCGGAAGTGGAGGTGCAGTATTTTCTCTCCAATGCATTGTGGCCGACCGAAATAGATCCTGGCGAGTTCCATGACGCCGTTCTGAATCTTGTCATCAATGCGCGTGACGCCATGCCAAGGGGAGGGAAGCTACTCATAGAAACCTCCAATAAGTACCTGGATGGCCCATATGCCAGTCTCAATCCCGATATGGAGCCAGGCGATTACGTGCAACTGATGTTGAGCGATACCGGCATCGGTATTGGCGCGAAGGATATGGAGCATATCTTCGAGCCCTTTTTTACTACCAAGCCGGAGGGCATGGGGACGGGACTTGGTCTGGCTATGGTTTACGGCTTTGTCAAACGCTATGGAGGTAATATCAAGATCTACTCGGAGCCCGGGGTGGGAACCACCATTCGGATCTATCTGCCGCGGTCCAGGGCTGCCGCTACTGTGCTCCCCGCCAATAACGGAAATGTGGCTGATCTACCCTGTGGCGATGAAAGCGTGCTGATCGTCGATGATGAGACTGATTTGCTGCAATTGGCAGACCAGTATCTTAAGGACCTGGGGTACAGGACCTGCATGGCTGAAGATGCCATGCAGGCCATACAGATCCTGGAGAATGACAGGACATTTGATCTCTTGTTCAGTGACGTCGTGATGCCCGGGGGCATGAATGGCTATGAACTGGCGCAGCAGGCCACGCTTCTCATTCCGGGGTTGAAGGTGCTGTTAACCTCGGGTTTTACGTCGAATACGATAGCGCACAATGGTCTGGCGCGGTTTTCCGCGCATTTGCTCAGCAAGCCCTATCGCAAGACGGAATTGGCTCAACGCGTGAGACTGGTTCTCGATGAAACAGAGAATGGTGGTGTGCGGGTAAACGAGTCTGGTGACGAAAATATTTTATCCAGGCGCAATATCCTGGTGGTCGATGATGATGACGATATAAGAGAGCTGTTTAAATTCAACCTTGAGAAACTGGGATGCAGGGTCGTGCTGGCCATGAACAGTGAAGAAGCCGTAGCGCTCTACCAGAGTATGCTGGAAGGTGGCGATCCTGTCGATATCACTATTGTCGATCTCAACATTCCTGGCGGCATGAGTGGTGAGGAAATTGCAGGGTGGATGCGAAAAATAGACAAGCATGCCAAAATGATTGTCACCAGCGGCAACCCGGAGGATCCGAGGATGACACATTATATGAATTATGGCTTTGATGGTGTGCTCGAGAAAGGGTTTGACCGGGAGAAGATCAGGCGGCTTCTCGAGAAGATTTTGTCCTGAATAAGCGCCTCCATCAGGCGGGAGGTTTTGTTTGGGAAAATCCGGGTTTTTCCTTTGCCAGATCTGGTTCTCCACAGTTCTTCAGGATCGATCTGCGAGCGGCGTCATGCAGGGCAACCGCAATTTTCCAGTGAGATGAGGAGTCAAGGTCGGGTATTTCAGCAGGGTCGATGGGTTTGCCGATGATGATTGAAATGTTCCCATGCGTGGGAAGCCAGCTCCCTGAGCGGAAGATAGAACGCGTGCCGCGCAGGGTGACGGGCACTACGGGTACGCCTGCCTCCGCTGCGGCAAGAAAGGCGCCCATATAAAAGGGCAGGAGGCCGGGTTTGCGGGTAAACGTACCTTCTGGAAAGAAGAAGAGTGTTTGACCCGCCTTGGCCTCGGCGCTCAATTTTCTGCTGTCTTCGATTCCCTTTGCTGCATCAAAACGCTCCACGAACCTTGTCTGGATTCGCCGCAGGAAAAGACGGGAGAGGAATTGATGCGCCAGTTCGGCTTTGGCGATAAAGCTGAATTGCCGCTCCAGGGCAAGGATGACCAGGGGGCCATCAAGATAACTGGCATGATTGGCCACATATACACAGGTCTTTTCCGGTGGTGGCAGGTTCTCCAGGCCATGCACGGTAATCGGTGTCGCGGTGGCCTGCGCCAGCAGACGGACGCCCCGGCGCATGACCCGCCAGCGCCAGGCGGGGCGGGGTAGAGACACGACCAAAAGCCAGACGATGGGCGCCAGTATCCAGAAAATAGTGCGCGCATAGAGGCCATAGCATATCGCAATGACAAGGCGCTTGATGCGCCGCAGTTGGGGCATCATGCCGGTACAGGCCAGGCGGACGACCTGCCACCAGACCGACTTTGAAGGCTTGTGGATACGCCCGCTTTCATAGAGCTCGCGACAGGCTGTGCGTCGTATTTTTCCGCTCGATGTCTTGAGTATGGCGCCAGGCGGCGCCAGCACGACATCATCAGCGGGTGTCCCTATGATATTGGTAATGACCGTGTTGATTTCCGAGCGCAGCTTCTCCAGGATGGTGGCATCCTGCTCTCGCGTTTCCGCCATGATGATCAGGCGTTCCGTTTGTGTGTCAGGATCAGTGCTGCCAAATGCAGCGACGCGACCTGTGCGTATGGCGGGTATATTTCCTACGATTTCCTCCAGCTCATGGGGGTAAATATTGCGCCCGGCGCGGATGATGACGTCTTTGATGCGACCGGTGATGTAGACCTCACCATCCGCAATATAGGCAAGATCCCCACTGTTCAGCCAGTCTCCCTGAAACAGGCGGCGTGTTTCCCCGGGATTGCGAAAATAACCGCGTGTGGCGGAAGGGCCGCGAAATTGCAGGTGACCCTCCCGCCGGTCGGGGAGTTCACGGTTGGCGGGGTCCACGATCCTGATTTGGTGATCCGTCAGCGGGGCACCACAAGCCACGAACTGTATAGCTCTCTTGTCGCTGCTCGCCGCAGGTTTTGCAATGCCGTGTTGCATGAATGGTTCCCGCTCTATGGTATCTATGACAGGCCCCCGGTTTAATGGCGGAAATGCCAGGCCCACGGTGCTCTCAGCCAGGCCGTAGACTGGCATAAGGGCCTCGCGGCGGAAACCGTAGGTTCTGAAACGCTCCCAGAAGTGGTCTAAGGTTTGGGGGCTGACGGCTTCGGCGCCATTGAAGGCGGCGCGCCAGGAACTGAGGTCCAGGCCTTGGAGATCCTCATCCGAGAGTCTGCGTATACATAGCTCATAGCCGAAATTAGGAGATGCCGACAGCGTGCCCCGGAAGCGGTGTATGGCCCACAGCCAGCGTTGCGGCCTTGTGATGAAGGCGATCGGCGACATGACGACAAACAGCGCGGCATAGTACAGGCTTCCGAACCAAGCCCCGATCAGTCCCATATCATGATAGAGGGGCAGCCAGCTTACAAACACGTCATTTGAGTCGGCGCCGATCTTGTCGCCCATGGCGCGGATGTTGGCGAGCAGATTGGCATGGCTTAGAACAACCCCCTTGGGGTTCCCTGTGCTACCGGACGTATATTGGAGGAAGGCGCTGTCTTCGGGCCCGATGGGGGGGGCAACGAATGTGGAGGAGGGAGATGATAATTCCTGCACGGTGACAATGTAACGCAGGGAGTCGACCTGTGTCTTCAGAAGTTGGGCAATGCGCTTTGCTTCTGGAAAGGTGATAAGGGATACGGCAAGACAGTTCTCAAGAATTCCCTTGTGGCGCTTGATGTGATCCTCTATCTGCGAGGGACGCGCCGGAGGATAGATGGGGACGGGTATGCCACCCGCAAGCAGGATCCCGAAAAAACTGAAAAAATAGTCCTGATCCGATGGCAGCATGATGACGACGGGTTCACCCTTTTGAATGCCTTGTTGTTGCAGTCCGGCGGCAATGGATTGCGCGCCGTCCCACAACTGTTGGAAGGTGAGTTCTTTGTCTTCCCGTTCTTCACCGTAGAAATGGATGTGGGGGCGGTCCGGGTGGGCCTTCACATGCCATTTCAGGACATCGATGAGTGTTTGTGCAGAGAAGGGGGCGGCGGCGCCTTCTTCCCTTTCAATGCTTGCGGTTTCCACTGGGAGTGCATCTCTTACCGCCGCACCCGCACTGCCCAGTATGCGCAGCAGGTCGCGTGGCGTTTCTGCATCAGTAAACGCGCGCTCCGGCATGGCAACACCAAACTGTTTTTCAATGCGCGCCAGTAGTTCTACTTTGGCCAGGCTGTCCAGGCCAATATCACGGTCAAGTGCGCTGTCCAGGGTGATGCCTTGCGTAGGAGACCGCTGGTGGTGTATTTCAGCGCACAATTGGCGAATGATCGCGATCAGGGAAGCGGCGTTGTGGCTTCCATCATTTGCAGCGTCCTTCATCCTGCTGGCGGCTTCGGTCATGACGAATTACCTGGATTTGATCGCTTGGTTGGGCAAGTAATGACCATTCTTATATTAACCCGGCAATAATATATATCGTATTCAGCCATTGCGTGCCGGTTCGCTGCAAGGCGGCGAAATGCCGCTGTAGTCATTCTACAGCAAGTTTCGCCAACGCAGTCAGCGGGCCGGCACGCAAT
>Ga0256839_1000408_pt1 | contig 55555 bp, 42 predicted proteins | sample 354166metaG_FD_185968 | JGI IMG/M metagenome (GOLD analysis project Ga0256839, IMG submission 185968) | Hydrothermal vent microbial communities from Mid Atlantic Ridge, Atlantic Ocean - 354-166 | ecosystem: Environmental > Aquatic > Marine > Hydrothermal vents | place: Atlantic Ocean: Mid... | reverse complement strand
ATCCTCCAGCACCACTGCTTGTGGTTGATGGCCAGTGCTGGGGGTGTTTTTGCCTTTTGCTGAGGCAAGGCATTGCGGGCAGCACGGCTTTTCAAAGGTGAAGTGCACTCCCTGGAGCACAGGATGCGTTCCGGATTGTCCTGCTCCTCACGAGGGTGGGGGCTCACGGGCCCAAACGTATCTGCAAGCTGTGAACCACGAAGCGGGAAGGCATCAGCAGCATTGAAGTTGCTGCTCTTGACTGCTCATGTCCGGGTGCATGGCTACGATAAAGCGTCGCGCGTGAAGCATTTTGCAAGATACTGAATAAAACGTGTTTTTATGAGAATTGGAAAGCTGAAAATTGCAAGGTTTCGGCAATTTTTTGCCGGAACCTTGCAATTTGCTCGAAGCAGAAACGATGTCCTGCTGGTGCCGGGCCGTGCCCTGAGCCAGCAGGGCGCCTTGTTTTTCTTCACGTTCGACGAAATACTTCCTTCTTCATGGTCGTGTTTCTTTCTCCTGAGGTCCGGCTGGCAGAGAGCAACTGCCGCGGCTGTTGTGCCTTGCATCCGCAGCATGATGCCGGAAAGCGCCATCAATGCTTCGGGGGCTGGCAGATGCGGCCGGCGCGGATGGCCAGCAGGGTATTGTAGGCCAGCCACAGGATGAGCATCGTCAGCCCGGCCAGCATGATGAGCGCCAGCCAGTGGAAGAAGCTTCCTCCCACCTTCTCGGCCATCACGAAGGTGGCGGTGGTCATGGCGGCGGACGGAAACGAATAGGCCCACCACGAGAGGAAGAACGGCAGCTTCAGGAAGCGTGGCAGCTCTATGACGAGCAGCAGCGTGAAGAACAGGGCCAAATAATAGAGGATGCGGGCAAAGGCATCGATGCTGCCACCGGTGAGATTCTCGTAGGCCAGGAAGCCCACAGCCGGTGGAGCGATGAGGATGAACAGGGTGGGCAGCAGCATCGGCGGCAGCGGGTCATGAAACAGGATGCGATAGAAAACGATCACCAGCAGGATGACCCAGAAGGAAATACCGACAGCGAAGAAGAACCAGGATAGTTCCTCATGCCCCAGCGGCACGCCGGCCAGCGGCACTACCACGTTGCCCACCGCCGGAATGAACCAGGCAGGGTTGATGTGCCCGAGCTGGAAATGATCCCGCGCCACCCAGCTGCGTACGATGTGCAGCGTCAGGATGAGGTGCAACGCTGCCCCTGTCCCCCACAGCCACACCGCCAGCCCGCGCGACAGCGGCAGCATGCACAACGCCAGCAGCAGCAGCGAGATGGAGATGGTGGGCACGAAGGCGCTCATCACCGGGTGTTCCAGCTCGTTCCGCGCCACCTGTGGGTAACGCGCCGCCTTCAGCAGATACACTCCCAGCAGCACGGCAAACAGCAGCAGCGTGAAGATGCCCAGCGCGTGGGAGAGCATGCCGGTGGTGCCCAGCAGCTCGGCCGCCTTGCGCCAGGCCAGCGTCAGCCCGGCCAGCCCCATGATGATGGCGAAAAAGCTGACGGGGAAGAACTTCAGGCGGGATGCCACTTCTTCATTTCCGTCCTGCAACATTGCTTCCCGTTGTGCCGGTTGCGTGCTCATGTCCTGGCTCCCTGTGCTGCATGCCGGCTGTCGCTGCATGCCGCTGCGCGTGGTGTGCATCATTCACCGGTTTCATCGGCAGCGGGCTTAGCACAAACGGCCTGCCGCATCCATGCCAGATAAGGAGCATGCACATCCATTACCGGCAAATGCAGAATGGCGGGCACCTCATATGGATGCAGTGCCGCCATGCGCTTCATCAAGGCTGTGGCGAGTCGTGAAGTCGTCTTGGCCAGCAGCACCACTTCCTCATCCTGCGCCAGCTCCCCCTGCCAGATGTAAATGGACTGCATGTGCGGGATGATGTTCACGCATGCTGCCAAACCTTCCCGCACCAGCAATTCACCCATTTCACGGGCCCTGTCCGCGTTTGGCAGCGTGGTGTAGATGAGAGCTGCCCGGGCATCCTGCATTGTCGTGCCTCCCGTGTTTGTGCCGTGGAAATGCCTGTGAGCCTGGTATCAGCCTGCAGCCATCGAGATGCCCTTTCAGCGCAGGCTTTGCAATTGGACACCTCCGGAAACACCTTGATTGAACGCATGACCAGGAATGAACTGCAATATCCCCGAAGCATATGAGGAAGCATGTTCCATGGCTGGCAGGCCCGGCCTGAAGCAAGATGCTGCGAGGCGCAGGTGTCTCTTGTCCGGTTGTGGGTGGGGTTTGCAGCCCTGACGCCTGCCCGGTGCAGACTTGCGTGCGCGCCCCGATGACGGCCAGCCTGCGCCAGGGTCTGCACATTGTGCGGGATGCGGGGAGGCGGAGTTGGCGATGGATGCAACCTTGCCTCGTGCGGGGCAGGGGTTGATGCCCGGGCTCAGCCCGCGCCGGGGGCCATGGGCAGGCAGGCAAGGCCGCGGCGCTTCAGCTCGCGGCAGGCGCGGATGGCCTGGCGGCGCGACATGCCGGCATAGCGTGCACGGTAGAACATCTTCGTTCCCTTGCGCACGCGGATGACCACCGGCTGCTCGCCGCGCACGTTGCGCGACAGGCGGCGGGCCTTCTCCAGGTATTTCTTCGCACCTTCCAGCGTCGGGAAGGCACCGATCTGGATCAGCCAGCGGGCCTGCATCAGCTGCCGCGCACGGTCAGGCTCCGGCAGCAGGATTTCCTCTGCAGGGGAATCGACACGTGGTGCCTCGGTGCGGGGGGCAGCAGCCACGCGAGTGCTGTCGCCGCCGGCGGATGCAGCGGCTGCAATGGCGGCAGCAGCGGCCTTGCCAGCCCGTATTGTCGGCGCAGAGCGCTCGGGTGCCGACGAGGCAGGGCGCTGCGCGACTTGCCGCGGCGCGGGGGCATGCTCCGCGGTGCCGTGGGTGTCGTCGGGGCGGGCGTCAGTGGCTGCCCGGCTGGCTGGCGGCATGGTGCCGGCAGCCTGTGCGGGATTGGCATTGTTGACGCGCGGCTGCCGTGCCGGGGTCTTGCGCACCAGCACCATGACGGCGGAATTGTCATCTTCGCGGATGACGTCAGCTTTCAATACCGCTGCAGTGTGGACATTGGCAGTCTTGTTCTTGCCGACTGCCGTGCTCAAGGCTTCGGCCTTTGCGGAACGTGCCACGGCGTTGTGATTGCTGATGCCGGCAACGGCTGGCGTATTCGTCGTGGTGGTAGCGGCATCCTCTGCCGATGCCACCGGATTCACGCGTACGCGCACCAGGGTGCCGGGGATCTGCACTTCTGCATGCGCACCGGCTTCGCCTGCCATGGTGCGGGAGCGCTCGGCCGCGGCAGCCATGCGGCGCGGGGCATCATGCGCGGCGCTTTCGGCCGCTGTGGCGCTGTCTGCCTGCGCCATGCGCGGCGTGGTGCTTTCCGGTTCACGCACGTTGCGCCGGGAGGCAGGTTGGGCAGCCTTGGCCATCAGCATGTTGCCGGGGCGTGGTTGCGGTTTCGGCGGGGTGATCCTGCTGGTGCCCGCCGTTGCGGTCTTTTTGCTGGCAATCACCTCATCTGCCGGGGCGGGAAAGTCAGCGCCATCGCCTGCGGTGGGTATCACGGCCGCCTGCAGCGCCAGCCGTGCCAGCCGTGCCGCCTGCTGCGGAGCAGGCACGGCAACCTGTGCCTGGCGCACCCGCGGCTGCGGCCTCACCTTGCGTGTTGCCTGCATGCGGGCCGCCACCTTGCGTGCATTGTCGTTCCGGTGCCGGGCACTGCTGGTGGAGGCGCGTTCCATCTGCTGCAGGCGCGCCAGCATGGCCCTGCCGCGCGCCGGGTTCCAGCCCGGCGGCGTGCCGGCGATGGCGGCGATGCGCGTGCCCTTCTGCAGGCGGTATTGGCGGAAGCTCTTCTCGATGAGGCTGGCCATGTAGCGGTTGCGGGCGCGCGAGGATGGCATGCCCAGCACCACGGCGACGATGCGCTTGCCGTTGCGCCGCACGGAGGCGGCGAGGTTGGAGCCGGCGGCGCGGGTGTAGCCGGTCTTGATGCCGTCCATGCCGGCGACGCTCCACAGCAGGCGATTGTGGTTGCGCAATGCCCGGCCGCGCCAGCGGAATGTCTTCAGCGCGAAGTAGCGCTTGTAGAAGTGCGGGAAGTCGCGCATCAGCCTCAGCGACAGCGTCGCCAGGTCGCGCGCCGTGGAGACATTGGGCGGGTTGGGCAGGCCGGAGGCATTGCGAAACGTGGTGCGGGTCATGCCCAGTGCACGCGCCATCTGCGTCATGCGGCGGGCGAAGGCGGCCTCCGAACCGGCGATGTTCTCCGCCACCACCGTGGCGACGTCGTTGGCCGACTTCACTGCCAGTGCGCGAATGGCCTGATCCACGGTAATGGTCTGGCCCGGCTTCAGCCACAGCTTGGACGGCGGGATGAGAGCGGCACGGCGCGATACCTTCAGCCGCGAGTTCAGGCTCAGCCGCCCGGCGCGGATTTCGCGGAACAGCAGGTAGAGCGTCATCACCTTGGAAATGGAGGCAGGATAGCGCGGGCTGTCGGCATGCCGGGCGAACAGCACCTTGCCGGTGCGCGCATCCACCACGATGGCAGCCTGCGGCTGGCGCGCCTGTGCGGCGGGCACCAGCAGCACGGCGTGCAGGATGACGGTCAGCATCATCAGCGCCAGCGGCAGGCGCAAGGTGCGCGCAGTGGCTCGCGCGCCAATGCCTGCGAACATGCCGGTGGATGTCGTGCGATTGTCGTCTTTCAGCCGATCATGGGCTGCTGTGGTGAGCATGCTTGAGCCTCGCCTGCCTGTTGCGTGTCAAGGAGGCGTTTGCGCCGTTCATGGCGCATGTCCCCGCTTGGGCGGGATTGTGGTGCAAACGGGGTTGCCAAATGGTAAAATTGCACCATGCTGTGGCGTCTTGCGGAGGCAATGTCCGGCCGGGTAGTCAGGTGGAAAGCCGTTCTTCAGGGCAGGTTTTGCGGCTTTTCGCCAGCCTGCAGCGGGGCGGAGCATGAATGGCGGGCCAACCGGCATGGCGCATTTTTCATGATGAATTGCACTGCGAAAGGCTTTATACTGAGACGCAGCACAGGAGAGGCAGGCACACAGGCCAGGTGTGCACAGATGCAGGAAGAGCTTGCGGCTTCTTGCCGGCCTGCCATGATGCAAGGGGTGCAAGCGAGGAGGCTGCAACGGGCATGAGCGACAAGGGCGACAGGCGGCAGCAGGCGGGCTTGCTGGAAAAGCCCCGGCCGAAGACGAAGCGGCCGCCGCTTTACAAGGTGCTCATGTTGAACGACGACTACACGCCCATGGACTTCGTCGTGATGGTGCTGCAACGCTATTTCAACAAGGACCAGGAAGAGGCCACGCGCATCATGCTGGCCGTGCACTATCATGGCGTGGGCGTGTGTGGTGTCTATCCGCACGAGATTGCGGAGACCAAGGTAAACCAGGTCATGTCGCTGGCCAAGGCGCACGGGCATCCCCTGCAGTGCGTGATGGAAAAGGAGTAGGCGCATCATGCCGACGTTCACCAGTTCGCTGGAAAAGGCGTTGCACCGGGCGCTGGCCATGGCCAGCGAGTACCGGCACGAATACGCCACGCTGGAGCACCTGCTGCTGGCGCTGGTGGATGAGGAGGACGCCGCAGCGGTGATGGAAGCCTGCGACGTTGACCTCGAGCTGCTGCGCCAGCAGCTGCTGGAGTATCTGGAGAACGAGCTGGCCGGGCTGGTGGCCGCTCCGGGTGTGGAGCCCAAGCCCACCACTGCCTTTCAGCGGGTGTTGCAACGCGCCGTCATCCACGTGCAGAGCGCCGGGCGCGAGGAGGTAACCGGGGCCAACGTGCTGGTGGCCATCTTTGCCGAGCGCGAGAGCCATGCCGCCTGGTTCCTGCAGGAGCAGGACATGACCCGGTTCGATGCGGTGAACTACATCTCGCACGGCATTGCCAAGCGCGGCTCGCGCTCTGTTGCCCGCCCGGCACGCGGGGTGAAGGATCGCGAAGAGGGTTTCCCGGGGCTGCCGCGCATGTCCTCGCGCGGTGATGATGACCCGGAGCGCGATCGCGACAGCGATCTCGATGATGATGACGATGATGAAGCCCGCCCCAGCACCGAGGCGCTGGACGAATATTGCGTCAACCTCAACGAGAAGGCGAAAGCCGGCAGGATCGACCCCCTGATCGGCCGCGAGAAGGAGGTGCGCCGCACCATTCAGGTGCTGTGCCGGCGGCAGAAGAACAACCCGCTGCTGGTGGGTGATCCCGGCGTTGGCAAGACGGCCATCGCCGAGGGGCTGGCGCGGCGCATTGTCGAGGGCAAGGTGCCCGAGGTGCTGAAGGAATGCACCATCTTCCAGCTCGACATGGGCGTGCTGCTGGCCGGCACCCGCTACCGCGGAGACTTCGAGGAGCGCATCAAGGCCGTCATCAAGGAGATCGAGGAATATCCCGGGGCCATCCTGTTCATCGACGAGATCCACACCGTCATCGGCGCCGGTGCCACCTCCGGCGGTGCCATGGATGCCTCCAACCTGCTGAAGCCGGCGCTGTCCTCCGGCAGCCTGCGCTGCATCGGCTCCACCACCTACAAGGAATACCGGCAGTATTTCGAGAAGGACCGGGCGCTGGTGCGGCGCTTCCAGAAGATCGACATTGCCGAGCCTTCGGTGGAAGACGCGGTGAAGATCCTCAAGGGCCTGAAACCCTATTTCGAGAAGCATCACAAGGTGCGTTACACCCATGATGCCATCAAGACGGCGGTGGAGCTTTCGGCCCGCTACATGGCAGACCGCAAGCTGCCGGACAAGGCCATCGACGTGCTGGACGAAACCGGCGCATCGCAGATGCTGCTGCCGGAAGGCAGGCGCAAGAAGACCATCGGCGTGAAGGACATCGAGGCCACCATTGCCACCATGGCCCGCATACCGCCGAAGTCGGTCAGTCGCGACGACGCGAAGCTGCTGAAGAATCTCGGAAAGGAGCTGAAGCGCGTGGTCTTTGGCCAGGATGCCGCCATCGATGCGCTGGCCTCCGCCATCAAGCTTTCGCGCGCCGGCCTGCGCGAGCCGGAAAAGCCCATTGGCTGCTACCTGTTCTCCGGCCCCACCGGCGTCGGCAAGACGGAGGTGGCGCGGCAGCTGGCGCAGCACCTGGGCGTGGAGCTGATCCGCTTCGACATGTCGGAATACATGGAGCGGCATTCGGTCTCGCGCCTCATCGGCGCGCCACCGGGCTACGTGGGGTTCGACCAGGGCGGCCTGCTCACTGACGCCATCGACCAGCATCCGCATGCCGTGCTGCTGCTGGACGAGATCGAGAAGGCACACCCTGACCTGTTCAACATCCTGCTGCAGGTGATGGATCACGGCAAGCTCACCGACAACAATGGCAAGACGGTGGACTTCCGCAACGTCATCCTCATCATGACCACCAACGCCGGCGCGGCGGACCTGGCGAAGCAGGCCTACGGCTTCACCCGCACGAAGCGCGAGGGGGATGACGAGGAGGCCATCCGCCGCCTGTTCACGCCGGAGTTCCGCAACCGGCTGGATGCCATCATTCCCTTTGCCCACCTCTCGCCGGAGATCGTGCGGCAGGTGGTGCAGAAGTTCGTGCTGCAGCTGGAGGCACAGCTGGCCGAGCGGCAGGTCAACATCGAGCTGTCAGACGCTGCTGCCGATTGGCTGGTGGAAAAGGGGTATGACCAGCAGATGGGTGCGCGGCCGCTCTCACGCGTCATCCAGGAGCACATCAAGAAGCCGCTGGCGGAAGAGGTGCTGTTCGGCAAGCTGAAGAATGGCGGCACCGTGCGCATTGATCTCAAGCGCAGGAAGGGCGCGGAGCCGAAGCTGGTGTTCGAGTATCTCTCGCGCGAGGAGGAGAAGGTGCCGCCACGCCAGCGCAAGGGCAAGCCCAGCAGGAAGCCGCAGAAGGCCGAATGACACGGGACAGGGCGGTGGCGATGCGCTGCCGGCGCTCATGATGAGGCATGGCGGCCGCGCCGTGCGCAAGGGCAGGGCGCTCAGGCAGGCTTGTCTCTTGCCGTGCCATGCTTGCTGTGCCATGTCTTGCGGTGCCGTCTTTGCTTGTTTTCATCGCCATTGCCCCGCGACCGACACTGTTCTAGAAAACCCGGCAGATTCATGCGGGCGGGCATGATTCATTGTCGGTTTCCGCTCTCTTGCAGCCAGGCTTGAAGGGTGGATGAAGGGGCGTGCCCGCGCCAGACAGGCTTTTCATGCTGAACGGGGCTTGTATCTCATGAGCAAGGCGACGGACGAGAAGGGGGCAGGCCGCGATTATCGCGCCACCCTGTTCCTGCCGAAGACCGACTTTCCCATGCGCGCCGGGCTGCCGAAGAAGGAGCCGGAGATCCTCAAGCGCTGGGAGGAGATGGATCTCTACCGCCGCTGCCGCGAGGTGGCAAAGGGGCGGGAGAAATACGTGCTGCACGACGGCCCGCCCTACGCCAACGGGCACCTGCACATTGGTCATGCGCTGAACAAGATCCTGAAGGACATCATCACCCGCACCCGCCAGATGATGGGCTTCGATTCCAACTACGTGCCGGGCTGGGACTGCCACGGCCTGCCCATCGAATGGAAGGTGGAGGAGGAGTTCCGCGCCAAGGGCAGGAACAAGGACGAGATCCCCATCAACGCCTTTCGCGCCGAGTGCCGCAAGTTTGCCGAGCACTGGATCAACGTGCAGCGCGAGGAGTTCATCCGCCTTGGCGTCATCGGCGACTGGAAGAACCCCTATCTCACCATGGCCTATGAGGCCGAGGCCATCATCGCCGCGGAGCTGCTGAAGTTCGCGCAGATGGGCCAGCTCTACCGCGGCTCGAAGCCGGTGATGTGGTCGGTGGTGGAGAAGACGGCGCTGGCCGAGGCCGAGGTGGAGTATCACGACCACGTCTCCGATGCCATCTGGGTGAAGTTTCCGCTCACGCAAGGGCCGGATGCCTTGCAAGGTGCTTTCGTCGTCATCTGGACGACGACGCCGTGGACCATCCCCGGCAACCGCGCCATCAGCTTCAACCCGAAGATCGCTTATGGCCTCTACGAGGTGAAGGCGGCGCCGGAAGACAACTGGGCCAAGCCCGGCGAGCGCTACATCCTGGCCGATGCACTGGCCGAGGAGGTGATGCAGGCCGCCCGCGTGGAGGAATACGAGCGCGTGGCCGACGTTACGGCGGATGACATCGCGGGCATCACCTGCGCCCATCCGCTGGCCAATCTGGGCTACGACTTCGCCGTGCCGCTGCTGCCCGGCGAGCATGTAACGGAAGAGGCCGGCACCGGCTTCGTGCACACGGCACCGGGGCATGGCCGCGAGGACTACGACGTGTGGATGGCCCATGCGCGCGAGCTTGAAGAGCGCGGCATCGACACCCGCATTCCCTTCACCGTTGATGAGGATGGCGTGCTCACCGCCGAGGCCCCCGGCTTCACCGGCAGGCGTGTGCTCACCGAGAAGGGCGAGAAGGGTGATGCCAACGAGGCCGTCATCACGGCGCTGAAGGATGCCGGCATGCTGATCGCGCGTGCCCGCATCAGGCACCAGTATCCGCATTCCTGGCGCTCCAAGAAGCCGGTGATCTTCCGCAACACGCCGCAATGGTTCATCCCCATGGACCGGCCTTACGAGGATGGCACCACGCTGCGCCAGCGGGCGCTGAAGTCCATCAAGACGGATGTCATGTGGGTGCCGCCCTCCGGCGAGAACCGCATCACCGCCATGATCGAGAACCGGCCCGACTGGGTGGTCTCGCGCCAGCGCGCCTGGGGCGTGCCGATCGCCATCTTCGTGCATCGCGAAACGGGCGAGATCCTCATCGACGAGGAAGTCAACCGCCGCATCATCGACAGCTTCCGGGAAAAGGGTGCCGATGCCTGGTTCGAGGACGGCGCGAAGGAGCGCTATCTCAAGGGCCGGGTGGACAACCCGGACGACTACGAGCAGGTGAAGGACATTCTCGACGTGTGGTTCGATTCCGGCTCCACCCATGCCTTCGTGCTGGAGCAGCGCGACGACCTGAAGTGGCCGGCGTCGATGTACCTGGAGGGCACCGACCAGCACCGCGGCTGGTTCCATTCCTCGCTGCTGGAAAGCTGCGGCACGCGGGGCCGCGCGCCCTACGAGAGCGTGCTCACCCACGGCTTCGTGCTGGACGAGGAAGGGCGCAAGATGTCCAAGTCGCTGGGCAACGTCGTCAGCCCGCAGGACGTGATGAAGCAGTATGGCGCCGACATCCTGAGGCTGTGGGTGATGGCCTCCGACTATTCGGAAGACCTGCGCATCGGCCCGGAGATCATCAGAAGCATGGCCGATGCCTATCGCAAGATGCGCAACACCATCCGCTACATGCTGGGTGCGCTGGCCGATTACGACCCGACGACGGAGAAGGTGGAGAACATCGCCGACATGCCGGCGCTGGAGCGCTACATTCTGCACCGCCTGCACGAGGTGGGCGGGGTCGTGATGCAGGCTTACGAGGCCTTCGACTTCAAGCGGGCTTACGCGGCCATTCTCAATTTCATGGTCAATGACCTCTCCGCCTTCTATTTCGACATCCGCAAGGATTCGCTCTACTGCGATCCATACGCCAGCCCGCGCCGGCGCGCCTGCCGCACGGTCATCGACACGCTGTTCGAGCACGTGCTGCGCTGGCTGGCACCGTGGCTTGCCTTCACTGCCGAGGAGGCCTTCTGGAGCCGCACCGGCAACCGGGACGATTCCATCCACCTGAAGACCTTCCTGCCGCTGCCCGACGAATGGCGCAACGAGGCGCTGGCGGAGCAGTGGCGCAGGATCCGCAAGGTGCGCTCCGTCATCACCGGCGCGCTGGAGATCGAGCGCAAGGAGAAGCGCATCGGCTCCTCGCTGCAGGCCGCGCCGCGCGTCTTCATCAGCGATGCCGAGCTGCTGGCAGCGGTGGAAGGCATCGACATGGCGGAAGTGGCCATCACCTCCGGCATTGCCATCGAGCAGGGCGAAGGCCCGGCGGATGCCTTCCGGCTCCAGGAGGTGCCGGGCGTGGCCGTGGTGGTGGAGATGGCACAGGGGCGAAAGTGCGCCCGCTCGTGGAAGATCACCGAGGAGGTCGGGGCCGATCCGGAGTTTCCCGACATCACCCCGCGCGATGCCGAGGCCGTGCGCGAATGGATGCAGCGCACCGGCCAGACGCTGGAGGCGCTGGAGGAACAACAGGGCTGACGTGCAACCGGAGGGCACGGCTTCCTGCCTTTGCCTTGCTGACACATGAGGCGTTCAGGTTTCGGGCAACGCCATTGCATGCATATTGCATGAGCAGGCAAGGCCTGATGCAGACTGCGGTGCAGGGCGCTTGCAGGGGCCTCACGATTGCCACAAGAAAATGTGAAGATACCTTTCCTGCTTGTTATGCGAGGCCTGGTGCAGACATGATATGAAGGGCTTGCGAAGCACTTCATGGCCGGGGGTGCCCTCTGGTCCCGAACCGTCTGACATGGGGTTTGCCCTGCTTGTAATGAAAAGGTGAGGCAGATGCATCTTTCGCGCCGCGACATGTTGGGCCTGCTGGCAGCGGGCATTGCCACCACGGCCACCGCCGGGGCTGCGCAGGCCGGCCGCAAGATCACCAACTTCAACGGTGGTGGCATCAGCACGCCGCCAACGCGCACGGAGGTGTATGGCGAGGCCGGTGCGCCGCCGATGCTCAGCAGCGACTCGGTAGCGCTGATGGAAGAGGCCATTGCCCGTTATGACATGGTGGTGCGTGCCGGCGGCTGGCCTCGGCTGCCGCGCATGCGGCGCACCCTGGTGGCCGGTTCTCGCCGCAAGGTGGTGCGCACCCTGCGCCGGCGGCTGGCGCTGGAGGGTTACCTGCCGCCGGATACGCCGCTCAACAGCCGTTACGACAAGGACGTGGCAAGGGCCGTGATGCAGTTTCAGCGCAATCATGGCCTGCGCGTTACCGGTCATGTGGATGCCGCCACCCTGCACGAGCTGAACATTCCTGCCGAGCAGCGCCTGGACACGCTGCTGGCCAACCTGCCACGGGTGGAGTGGGCGCAGCAGGGCATCCACCCGCGCTTCGTGTTCGTCAACCTGCCGGCGACGCAGCTGGAAGCGGTCAACAACGGGCTGGTCTATTCGCGCCACAACGTCATCGTCGGCATGCCGGAGCGGCCTTCGCCTGCCGTGCGCTCGAAGATCCACGAGCTGAACTTCAATCCCTACTGGACGGCACCGGAATCCATCGCCCGCCGCGACATCGTGCCGGAGGCGTGGAAGAGCGGCAACCCGAAGAAGTTCCTGCAGCAGCAGCGCATTCGCATCCACGATGGCTTCAATGGCCCGGAGGTGGACCCGGACACCCTGCCGTGGCCGAACATCGACACGAAGCGTTACGTCTTCCGCCAGGACCCGGGCGATGGCAATGCCATGGCGACGGTGAAGATCAATTTCCCGAACCGTTACGCCGTTTACATGCACGACACGCCGACGAAGCAGCTGTTCACCTCGGCGCAGCGCTATTTCTCTTCCGGCTGCGTGCGGGTGGAGAAGGTGCACATCCTCACCGAGTGGATCCTGCGCGGCACGCCGGGGTGGGACCGCGCCCGCATCGAGCAGGTGGTGCGCAGCAAGGAGCGGCTGGACGTGAAGGTGGAGGACCGCCCGGCAGTCATCTGGGCCTATCTCACGGGCTGGGTTACGCCGGATGGCAACGTGCATTTCCGCAAGGACATCTACCGGCTGGACGGCACCGGTTTCGTCTCCGGCCAGCCGAAGCCGGTGCGTCTTGCCGGGCAGCCGGGATAATGCCCGCGATCGTCAGCCTTGCACGACTTGCCGCTGGTGATGCGAGATCGGCATGACGGAACGCTTTCCACGCCCGTTGTCATTGCGCTGCATGCGGCATGAATGGTGCTGATCCTGTGTCGTGGCATTGCCCCCTTGCCTTTCATATGCATGAAAAGCTATTCATGAAGCGGAATTAACTGCCCGCATGCGCGGGCAAGACGATACTCTCGCGCAAGGGAGAGGCGTGCATCCGCTGGCCGTATCTGCCATGCCTGTGCAGGAGCGAATGGCTGCGGCAGTTGCATGGTGCCGAGGTGCATGGTGCCGAGGCCGGATGTGCCGGCGTCTGGCGGATGCAGTCAAACGGGTATGGGGAGCGTTCGTGTCATGGCGAAGATCGACTACAAGCGCGTTTTCCGGGAGGCCATCGAGAAACTGCACGAGGAAGGGCGCTATCGATACTTCGCCCAGCTCCGCCGCAAGTGTGGCAACTATCCCCGCTCCCTGTATTACGACGACGAGGGCAATGCGAAGGAAGTAACCGTCTGGTGCTCCAACGACTATCTGGGCATGGCCCAGCATCCGGACGTGCTGAAGGCAATGCACGAGGCGCTGGATGACGTCGGTGCAGGCGCAGGCGGCACGCGCAACATTGCCGGCACGTCGTGGTATCACGTGCAGCTCGAGCGCGAGCTGGCAGACCTGCATGGCAAGGAAGCCGCGCTGCTGTTCAATTCCGGCTACATGGCCAACCAGGCAACGCTTTCCACCCTGGCGAAGCTGTTGCCCGGCCTCATCACCTTTTCCGACCAGCTCAACCATGCCTCGATGATCGAGGGCATCCGCCACGGGCGCGGCGAGAAGCGCATCTTCCGCCACAACGACCTGGAGCACCTGGAAGAGCTCCTGCGCGAGGCCGACCCGGATGCGCCGAAGCTCATTGCCTTCGAGTCGGTCTATTCCATGGATGGCGACATCGCGCCGATCGCCGAGATCTGCGACCTGGCGGAGAAATACAACGCCATGACCTACATCGACGAGGTGCACGCGGTGGGCATGTATGGCCCGCGCGGCGGCGGCGTGTGCGAACGCGACGGGCTGCTGGAGCGCATCGACATCATCGAGGGCACGCTGGCCAAGGCCTTCGGCATCATGGGCGGCTACATCGCTGCCGATGCCGACATCACCGACGCCATCCGCTCCTATGCCGCGGGCTTCATCTTCACCACCTCGCTCTCGCCGGTGCTCACCGCTGGCGCGCTGGCCTCGGTAAGGCACCTGAAGGCCTCCTCGCGCGAGCGCGAACTGCAGCAGAAGCATGCCGCCATGCTGCGCGAGAAGCTGCTGGACAGGCACCTTCCCGTCGTCATTACACCCAGCCATATCGTGCCGGTGATGGTGGGCGATGCCAAGCGCTGCAAGCAGCTTACCGATGCGCTGATGGAACGTTTCGACATCTACGTGCAGCCTATCAACTATCCCACCGTGCCGGTGGGCACGGAGCGTATCCGCCTCACGCCGGGGCCGTTCCACACGCCCGACTACATCGACGAGATGGTGGAGGCGCTGGATACCCTGTGGAACGAGCTTGAGCTGCCGCGCGCCCTGCCGCGGCGCGAGGCAGCGGAGTAGGGCAGGGCACAGGGGAGGAGCGGAGTAGCCGCAGCCTGGGCTGGGCAGGGCGGTTTGCGGCTCCATTGTGATACCCGGACAGTCGTGATGGCGGCGGCATGCCCACAGGGGGCAGCACGCCGCCTTGCTTTTGCGGGCCTGCATTGCCATAAGCGCAGCGAAGCGTGTCCTGCTCTGCCTGATTCAGGGGGCAGCCGGGAAACATGATGACCAGCGAAGGGGATAGCCGCATGTCCTACACTGTGCCTGCCGGATTCTTCAGCCGTCCGCTTGCCGGTGGCGATGCCGAGGTGATGAGCGCCATTGCGCGGGAGCTGAGCCGCCAGCAGAACGAAATAGAGCTGATTGCCTCGGAAAACATCGTCTCCCGCGCGGTGATGGAGGCGCAAGGCTCGGTGATGACCAACAAGTATGCGGAAGGCTATCCGGGCCGGCGCTACTATGGCGGCTGCCAGTATGTGGACGTGGCCGAGGAGCTGGCCATCGAGCGGGCGAAGAAGCTGTTCAACGCCGAGTTCGCCAACGTGCAGCCGAACTCCGGCTCGCAGGCCAACCAGGGGGTGTTCCTGGCGCTGCTTCAGCCCGGCGATACCATCATGGGCCTGTCGCTGGCCAGCGGCGGGCACCTGACGCACGGCTCGCCGGTAAACCTGTCGGGGAAGTGGTTCAACGTGGTGGCCTACGGATTGGAGGAAGGCTCTGACCTCATCGATTACGACGAGGTGGAGCGGCTGGCGAAGGAGCACAGGCCGAAGCTCATCATCACTGGCGGCTCGGCCTATCCGCGCATCATCGACTTCGCCCGCTTCCGCGCCATTGCCGACGAGGTGGGTGCATACCTGATGGTGGACATGGCGCATTTCGCCGGGCTGGTGGCAGGCGGTGTGCACCCCAACCCGCTGGAACATGCGCACGTGGTAACCACCACCACCCACAAGACGCTGCGCGGCCCGCGTGGCGGCATGATCCTCACCAACGACGCGGAGCTGGCGAAGAAGATCAACTCCGCCATCTTTCCCGGCTTGCAGGGCGGGCCGCTGATGCACGTCATCGCGGCCAAGGCGGTGGCCTTCGGCGAGGCGCTGCGCCCGGAGTTCCGCGCCTATGCGCAGGCGGTGGTGGAGAACGCGAAGGTGCTGGCGGATACGCTGGTGGAGGGCGGGCTGGCCATCGTCTCCGGCGGCACCGACACCCACGTGGTGCTGGTGGACCTGCGCCCGCTGGGCCTCACCGGCAAGGCAGCAGAGGCGGCACTTGGCCGGGCCAACATCACCTGCAACAAGAACGCCATTCCCAACGATCCGGAGAAGCCCTTCGTTACTTCCGGCATCCGCCTTGGCTCGCCGGCAGCCACCACCCGCGGCTTTGGCCCGGAGGAATTCCGCCGCACTGCAGAGCTGATCCTGCAGGTGCTGAAAGGTCTGGCCGAGAATGGAGAAGAGGGCAACGCGGAGGTGGAAGCGGCGGTGAAGGCGCAGGTGCTGGAACTGACCGGGCGTTTTCCCATCTACGAGCAACCCACCGGCTGAATGAAGCGCCATCATGGCGATGCACGGCGTGATGAGCGTGCTTCGCCCCCTGGTGTTTGCCCCCCTGGCGTCATTGCGGCAGGGCGTGGTGTCATCGTGGTTTTTGCGCCAGCCACAGGGACACGGTAAGGCCATGCTCTCCCTTTTCCGGTGGTGGTGGCAGGTTGTGCTGCCGCAGCAACAGCAGCCCGGCACGATCGAGCCAGCGGCGCATGTCGTCCTGCTTGATGCCTAGCCGCCGGTGCGCGCATTCATCGCGCAGGAACTCCAGATCGTGCGGCGCGAAATCGGCCACCAGCAGCCGCCCGCCGGGGGCGAGTATGCGTGCGGCCTCGGCCAGCACTGCCGCCGGCTCGTCGAGGTAATGCAGCACCTGGTGGATGCTCACCAGGTCCGCCACGGCATCGTCCAGCGGCAGCTCGCGGGCGTCGGCCAGCCGCAGCTTCACGTGCCGCAGTTCCTCTGCCGCCAGCCGCCCGCGCGCCGCCGCCAGCATCTCGCGCGAGCTGTCGATGCCCACTGCCTCGCGCGTGCGGGAGGCAAACAGCTCCAGCATGCGGCCGGTGCCGGTGCCGATGTCCACGTGCAGGGCAAATGGGCCTTCACCGGCCATGTCCAGCATGGCGGCCTCCACTGCCCCCTCGGCCACGTGCAGCGAGCGGATGCGATCCCACTCCGGTGCAACGGAGGCGAAATAGGCTTCCGCCTTCTCGCGGCGTTCCGCCAGCACCGCCTGCACCTTGCGCAGGTCATCGGCAATGAGGTCGTTGTCCGCTTCCCCGAGGCGGGTTATGAACTGTGCCAGCTCTCCGCCGGTGCCGTCCTCGCGCAGGCGAAACAGCACCCAGCTGCCCTCCCGCTGCCGCTCCAGCAGGCCGGCATCCACCATCAGCTTCAGGTGGCGTGAAAGGCGTGGCTGGCTCTGCCCCAGGATGCGTGTCAGCTCGCTGACGTTGAACTCTCCGTGCGAGAGGATGAACAGCAGGCGCAGGCGCGTGGACTCTGCCGCCGCCTTCAGTGCCGCCAGCAATTTGCTTCTGTCTGCCTCCGTCGCCATTCCTTCTCCTGCCTTGTCTGCCCGTGATGTCGGCAGATTGCAGATTTGATGCGCTCCAGCCAGGCAAGGCCAAAGGGGGGCGGAGCAATATTTTCCGGCTGCATTGCGGTGTGTTCATGCCCTTGCTGGCAAAAACTCTTGCCACACGCCCTTGCATTGCGCAAATTGCAGCCTGCAGGCAGGGGAGCGGCAAAGTCGGAGAGCACACATGAAGAGCTTCGCGAATTTGTGCCTTGCCCCCGAAAAACGCTCCGCAGCCCGCAATTTTTCTTCAGATGGAGATGGCACCATGGATTTTCGGAATGCATCTTTCCCTTCCCGCCGGAATGTCTTGCAGATGCTGCCGGCTGTGGGAATTGCAACGCTGTCCCTTGCAGCATTTTCCGCTGCTCCTGCACATGCACGCACGAGTGCCGCGGATTTTGCCGTGGAACTGGGCGGCAAGGTCATTGCGCTGGCGCGCTCCAATGCCAGTGATGCCCGGCTCAAGCGCCAGTTCCTGAACCTGCTCACCCGCAGTGCAGACATCCGTGCCGTGGCGCGCTTCGCCCTGGGCAAGTATCGCCGCCGAATGCCGAAGGAACTGATGCCGGAATATTACCGGCTGGTGCTGGACTACATTGCCGGGCTGTTCGTGTGGTATCGCAAGGATCTTGCCGCACAGGACATCAGGGCGGTGAAACAGCACACCCGCGGTGCATGGACGACCGTGGAAACCCGCCTTGTCTTTGATGATGGCAAGACTTCCCCGGTGCTGTGGCGCATCTACACCGGGGGCGGACCGCTGCGCGTCGGAGACCTGAACATCAGGGGCATCTGGCTTTCCCTGCGCATGCGCGACAAGTTCGTTTCCATCCTCAACAAGTCGGGCGGGGACTTCGATGCCCTGCTGAACTACCTGCGCGAAAACGCAGCCTGAAGCGCGGGTGGCGTTACCGAAACTTAAGGTTGTTCCCCTATATGGTTGCCGCACGGCCTGCTGCGGTGGAGATGGCGGGCTGCTTGATCCTGACAAGCGGGTAACTTGTGTGTGGGGGAGTGTGTTTCAATGTCCATCACCAGCATTGATCGTCGTTATTTTGTTGCGGGCTTCGTGGCCCTGCTGGGTGTTTCTCCGGCCCTGGCCGCGCGCCTTTCGGCTGAAGAGTTCGTGGAGCGGCTGGGCACCTGGGTGGTGCGGCTGGCGGCCTCTGGGCGTGATGATGCCAGCCTGAAAAGCGAGCTGGGCAGGCTCTTCTCTGCCCATGTGGACATGGATGCATTCGTGCGCTTTGCCCTGGGGCGGCATTACCGGCAGTTGACGGATGAGATGAAGCGCCAGTATCGGGATGCGATGCTCGATTACGTGGCCGGGATGTTCGTGAAGCATCGCAAGCAGCTGGTGGCGCTGGAAGTGCGTGCGAAGCGTGTGTCGACGAGGGGAAGCCGCACCCTGGTGGTGGCGGAAATCGTGGACTATGCCGGCAGGAAGCGGCCCATGCAGTGGCGGCTTGCCAATGCCGGTGGCAAATACCGCGTTATTGATGTGAACCTGCACAACATCTGGCTGGCCATGCGCATGCGTGAGCGGTTTGCTTCCACCCTGAAGCGTTCCGGTGGCGATGTCGCGGTACTGCTGCAGAAGCTGCGGCAGGGTACAGCGTGAGCATTTCCGGGGCGACAAGCCCAGCTCATCTGGCGCAAATTGTCATTTCCAGCCATGCCGGGGCTGTTGGCGGCAGTTGCCTTTAACCAGTCGTCAAGGTTAACATGGCAGCGTTGATTTGCGTGGTGGCAGCCGGGCCTGGTGCACGCTTCCCCCCTGTTTTCGGTGAGGGGATCCGCGTAAGGGAAAGGTGATTGGCTGGCAATTGTCTTGTGCAGATGGTCGTGCGGGATTGGAGATCATGACGGGTTCGCTGTTTTCGGCAACAATGCATCGGCGGCAGGTGGTGCTGGGCATGGGGCTGCTGCTGGCAGCATCGCTGCATGGCACGGCGCATGCCGGCCAGGCGCAGGCGGCTGGCCTGCACCCGGCGGTGCAATACATGCAGGCCACGGCCACTGACCTTCTGCGTGCCCAGCGCAAGGGAACGCACAAGGCCTTTGCCGATGTCCTGCGCCGCCGCGCGGATGTGCACTCCATTGCCATGTTCTCCATTGGCCGCTACCGCACGCAGCTGGATCGCAAGCAGCGCCCGCTGTATGTGCGCGGAGTGCATCAGTTCATGGCCCGCTACTTTGCCGACCAGTCGCAACGCTACCGTGTAACGAAGGCGGTCATCGAGAAGACGCCGCGGCAGGATGGCGATGCCTGGCTGGTGCGCTCGAAGGTATGGCTGGCCAATGGCAGCACCTACACGCCGGTGTGGAAACTGCGCAAGACGCGCGTCGGCTGGCGGGTGGTGGATGTGAAGGTGATGGGCTTCTCTCTCAGCTACCTGCAGCGCAGCCTGTTCTACAAGTACCTGCAGAGGAAGCAGGGAGATGTCGGCGCGTTGGTGATGGCGCTGAACCGCTGACACGGATATGCGGCTGACATGTGCAGGAACCGGAAATAACCGGATAGTGAAAGGCGCGCCCTTTTCGGCGCGCCTTTCTTCTGGCCATGAAGCGGAGATGTGAAGGCACACAAGGGCAAGGGAAACAGCGGCCATGTCGAAACCTGACGAGCAAGTGCGCGAAGGGGAGATCACCCTGCCGTTCGACCCGGCGGAAGTGGCCGATGGCCCGCGGCTGGCCTTCATCGGCCATGTGCAGACCCCGTGGAAGACGCGCAAGGACTGTCCGCGCAACCTGACGGAGGCGCGCCAGCGCATGCGCGAGCACGGCCTGAAGGCTTTCCTGCACATCCGCGCCGAATACCGGCAGGGGCTGACCGGGCTTGAAGCATACGAGCACGTGATTGCGCTCTACTGGATGCACAGGGCGGCACGGCATATCATCATCCAGCGCCCGCGCCATCAGCCCGGTGCATTTGGCGTGTTCGCCCTGCGCTCGCCTGTGCGCCCCAACAATATCGCCATGTCCACCGTGCGCATCCTTTCACTCGACCAGCCGGCGGGCATCATCGAGGTGGATGCCATCGACTGCATCGACGGCACGCCGCTCATCGACATCCGTCCCTGGAACCCGGCCATCGATGCCCCTGAAGGTTTCTGCAACGATCATGACTGACCACGGCAAAGGCAGCAGCGGTGCCGATGACAATGGCACGGCCGACAGGCCGAAACGTGTGCCCATCGGCGCGCCGTGCGACGACAGCACGCCACTCATCGGCAGCCTGCAACCGAGCATCGTGGAGCTGGAGGAGGGGCGCTTCTATGCCTGGTGCCGCTGCGGGCGCACCTGCACGCCGCCCTTCTGCGATGGCAATCATCGTGGCACCGGCATCGAGCCATTGATCTTCCGTGCCGATGCCTCCGGCCCCGCCCTGCTGTGCAACTGCAAGGCCACCGCCGATGCTCCCTGGTGCGACAACAGCCATGAGGCACTGCAGGGCCTGAAGCCCGGCGACCCGGCCCCCGAACCCTGCCGCAGCGATGCCATGCCGCAGGCGCGCGCCACACCGGAGGAGCCGACGCTGACCCACGTGCACCTGCTGGCCCGGCATGACCTGCAGGAGCTGGGCCATCATGGCGAGCTGGCTTCCATGGGCGTGCCGCGGCCCGCCCTGCCACGCTGGGAAGACATCCTGCTGCTGCCCGCCCAGCTTGCCCACCGCCCGCTGCCCGACGATGCACCGGTGGCAACGGAAGTCGTCATCGGCCCGGCAGCACGGCGACCACTGAAGCTGGCCACCCCGCTGCTGATCGCCGACATGAGCTTCGGTTCCATCTCGCAGGAGGCGAAGGTGGCGCTGGCGCGCGGCGCGGCAGCCGTTGGCACCGGCATCTGCTCCGGCGAGGGTGGCATGCTGCCGGAAGAGCGGGCGGAGAACGAGCGCTACCTGTTCGAGCTGGGGCCGGCCATGTTCGGCTGGCGCGAGGATATTCCGGAGCAGGTGGCGGCGCTGCATTTCAAGGCCGGGCAGGCGGCAAAGACCGGGCTGGGCGGCCACCTGCCCGCCGCCAAGGTGAAGAGCCGCATTGCCGAGGTGCGCGGCCTGCCGGAGGGTGAGGCCGCCATCTCGCCGCCCGCCTTTCCCGACCTCGCAACACCGGAGGATTTCCGCCGCTTTGCCGAGAGGGTGCGCGAGCGTTCCGGCGGCATTCCCGTTGGTTTCAAGCTGTCTGCCAACCACATCGAGGCCGACATCGACTTCGCGCTTCAGGCCGGAGCCGACTACCTCATCCTCGACGGTCGTGGTGGCGGTACCGGCGCTTCCCCGCGCCTGCTGCGCGACAACATTTCCATTCCCACCATTCCGGCGCTGGCCCGCGCCCGCCGCCACCTGGATACCCGCAAGGCACGGCATGTCTCGCTGATCATCACCGGCGGCCTGCGCACCGCCGCCGATTGCGTCAAGGCGCTGGCGCTGGGTGCCGATTCCATCGCCCTGGGCAGCGCCGCGTTGCAGGCCATCGGCTGCGTCTCCGCCCGCATCTGCCACACCGGCAACTGCCCCGCCGGCATCGCCACGCAGGACGAGGCCCTGCGCGCTCGCCTGAACGTGGATGCCGCCGCCCGCCGCCTGCAACGCTTCCTGCACAACACCACGGAGCTGATGAAGATGTTCGCCCGCGCCTGCGGGCACGAGCGGCTGCGCGATTTCTCCGTCAACGATCTAGCCACCTGCAACCGTGAGATGGCGCACCTGTGCGGCATCCTCTACGCTGGCGTTTCACCACAGGAAGAACGATAAAGCGTTCCAGCTCCATTCCGGCCCACGCATGCATCGGCTTTCATGGCGGCTTGCAGCTCCCTTTCCAAGGCGCTGCATGCTTTGGCCCGCATTTCCTGCGCCTGAACACGCGGGCGCGCGCACGCCTTGCACCGGCAACGCAACCACGCACAAACTACGCACAAGCCACGCACAGACCGCATCAATCCACCAGCCCGCCATCACGGTTGCAATTTCCGAGTTAAAATGATTATTATTATCAATAAAGGCATGATCCCATTCCCAAGGAGCGTGGGCATGAAACGGCTGCTGCTGATATCCGCCACATCCCTGCTGGTGTCTGGCGTGGTGCTGACACTCAACTGGGCCGGCTGGTGGTTCACCGGCTCGCTGTCGATGCAGGCGAATGCGCAGGAGAAGCTGCTGAACGTGGCCAGTGGCATGCTGGTGCTGATGGCGCTGCTGTTCCGGCGCCAGGCGCACGCGCCTTCCGTGGTGGAAAGTGCCGCTGCCGTCATTATCGCCCTGTTCATCATGCTGGCAGGCAGCACGCTTGTCTGGCAGGCGCTGGCCCAGGCCGGCGGGCAGGTTGCGACCATGCATCCTGCGGGTTTTGCACTGGTTATGGCCGCGGCGCTGCTCAATGGCATCTGGGGCACGGTGCTGGTGCGCACGGGCCAGCGCTATCAGGCCCCGGCCATGCTGGCAGATGGGCGCCACCTGCAGGCAGATGTGCTGGGCGCGCTGGTGGTCATCGCCGCCACCGCGGCGCAGATGCCATGGCTGGAGCGCGCCATTGCGCTTGCCATTGGCCTCATCCTGCTGTGGCGTGCCGTGCAGGTGCTGTATCAGGCCCTCGCGCAGGCCGTGGGCAGCCCGAAGGCGCAACTCGATGGCTGATGCACTTCCAAGCGCTTCAAGGGCTGACACGATGCTCCGGCAGCCATCGCTGCCGCACCCGTTGCGGTTCGATCATCACCGTGAAGGATCACCTGATCTGCCAATCCATCCGCAGCCTCTGCGGCAGGATATCAGACCCTGTGTGATCATCGGCATGCGGCGTCCAGCTCGCATGATCAATACTTCCTGATCAGGTCTGCAATGTCGCGTGGCTTGCTGCTGGCCTCTGCCGTGCGGTCCGGGCGCTGTGGCGGAATGGGCACGGACATGGCCCTCGTCCCGGAATCGCTGTTGTCGGCGCGGGATGCAGATGCCTGTTTGCTGTAACTGCCCGTGCTGCCACTGCGCCTGTCATTTCCGCTGCCGCCGCGCAGCACCAGCTCGCGCCAGCCGGGCACGCCGCGCCACAGGTCCTTCGACATCGGCTGCATGGGCCGGCCCAGCCGCGTGCGATACACGTGCAGGCCCTGCAGCAGCTTCTTCACGTAGGTGCGGGTTTCGGTGAAGGGGATGAGCTCCACCCATTCCACCGGATCCGGCGTGCCGGTGCGCATGTCGCCATAGTTCTTCAGCCACTTGCGCACGTTGCCGCCACCGGCATTGTAGGCGGCAAAGGCCATGGCATAGGAGCCGCTGAAATGCTCCATGATGCGGGCGAGGTGATGCCGCCCCAGCAGCAGGTTGTAGGCCGGGCGCGTGTGCAGCCAGTTGGGATGATAGCGCACGCCCACATGCCGCGCCTCGATGCGGGCGGTTGCCGGCATCAGCTGCATCAGGCCGCGAGCGCCGACACGGCTGTAGGCGGAGTGGTCGAACTCGCTTTCCTGCCGCACCAGCGAGAGCACCACCGGCAGCTCCAGCACCTTTTCCTTGCTGCGATGCGGGGGCAGCGCCTTCACCGGATAGGCGTAGTTGTCTATGTCGATGCCGCGTGCACCGGCCGCCTTGGCCAGCCGCACCGCATTGGCCGGACCGGAAAGATCCCACAGCAGGGCGGCGGCAGCAGCCAGCTCCTGCGGCTTGTTGAAGGAGTAGGCCAGCGGCCACACGAACATGCGCATGGTGGCCTTGCTCTCTCCGGCAGCCTTCAGCAGGCGCACGGCGCGGCCCAGCTCGTGCGCCGCCACGCGGCATTTCGCGGCGGTGGTGGCGGTGGCCGTCTTCAGCGGAATGGGCTTGCGGCCCAGCCCCAGCTTTTCGCGTGCCAGCAGGCCGTAATAGACGGTTGGTGTTCTGGCCGCCTGTTCATAGGCCCGGCGTGCACCGGCAATGTCTCCCAGCCGTTCACGGGCACGCCCCACCCAATACCAGCCCTGCGATTTCCACGTGCGGCTCTTTGCCAGTTTCGGCAGGCGCTCGAAGTGCTTCAGCGCCGTTTTCGGCATTCCCAGTTTCTCGAAGGCGATGAAACCGGCCAGGAACTCGCCCCTGAAGGCGTGCTTGCCGCTGGAGAAGCCGTGCGAGGCGGCCAGCCGATAGGCATCGCGCCAGTGCTGGCGATACTTCAGTTGCAGCAGGTGGCGCGCCACCAGGCGCTTTTCCGTCCACCACTGGTCGGCGCGGATGAGCCGGGCATTGTCGCGCGGCAGGTTCTTCAGCATTGCCAGCGCCTTCAGCGGCTGTTGCTGGCGGCGGTAATAGCGGGCAAGGGCATAGCGCACGGCCTGCTTGCCGCGCATGGATGCCGGCAGCTTGCGGTAAAGCGCAATGGCACCGCGCTGGCGGCGCATCAGGGCGCGGGCAGCGGCCGCCGCCTGCCGATGGGCACGCGGCATGTGGCGGGCAAAGCGCACGGCCTTCAGCGTCTGCTGCGCCATGATCAGGCGCCACAGCCGGGCTTCGTCATCGGCGCGGGTGAGCAGGGAACGCAGCGCGGCGTTCTTGCGAATGTAGCTGACGGCGGCATCGGGCAGCGCCACGTTGCGCCATGCGCGGTGCAGGGCGGCGCGGGCTTCATTGCGCTTGCCGGTGGCCAGCAGGTGGCGGGCCAGGGCAGCGTGCCCGGCAGCGCTGGCGGGGCGATGGCGGCCGAAATGCCGGGCCAGCGTGGCATCATCGGCATTCAGCAGCAGCTTCAGCTCGGCCGCGGCGCGGAAGGTGGAGGCCAGCGGCCAGCGTGAATTGGCGGCGGCAAAGCCAGCCAGCTGTTCGGCGCTGGCCTGCCGCATGTTGTGGCGCAGCCAGGCCCATTGCGCGGTCTTGCGCACGGCGGCATCCTGCCCGGCCAGCTGCAGGGCGCGGGAAAGATCTCCCTTGCGTGCCAGCTTCACGGCGTTGATGGCGGTGGCGGAAATGCCCGCCTGCGTGCAGGTGGCCGCCTGCAACGGGGTGGGGGCAATGGCTGGCATGATTGCGCCCAGGGCGGTGCCCATCAGCAGCATGGCAAGGGTGCGTTTCACCCTGCCGGTGCGTGGTGTGGCAGGGAACGCCCCCGGCTTTGCAGTGCTTGTGGTCTTGCGCAAAAACATCTCTTGTGCCCCGGTCTTTCTCATCTGCTGTGAACAATGCCGGCCATGCGTTTTGCTTGCTGGTGGGCATGGCCTTTTCATGCATCTGCCATCAACGCCTCAGGTTTTGCCGGAATCAACGCCATTTTCCTGCCTGATGATGCGCAGGAATGCGGCAGGGTTGTGGTATCGCGCTATCTTGCCGATGCATGGTTGCATCCTGCGGCGCTTTTTCGCTCACTTGTCCCTTTTCCAGCCATGCCTCCGGCATCATTGCCGCCACCTTGGCGCTTGCCGGCCGGCATTGCATGTGATTAAGCTGCCGGCCAGTGATGAATCCTGCCGCAATCATGGTTAAGCAACCGTTGCCGCCGGATGATGTGCACATGACGAAGTGTTCATCTGCCGCGGCCAGCCAGGGAGATTTGAAAGGTGGTCGAGACAGCCGGGCTGAAGGGGTCGATGCCGGCCCTCATCACGCCGATGCGCGAAAATGGCGACATTGACGAGGAAGCGCTGCGCAAGCTGGTGGACTGGCACGTGGAGCAGGGGTCGCACGCGCTGGTGGCCGTGGGTACCACTGGCGAATCGCCGACGCTGGATCACGTGGAGCACATGCGGGTGGTGGAAATCGTCATCGAGCAGGCGGCAGGGCGCGTTCCGGTGATTGCCGGCACCGGCTCCAATTCCACCACCGAGGCAGTGCTGCTGAGCCAGCATGCGGCACAGGCCGGGGCCAGTGCGGCGCTGGTGGTGGTGCCGTATTACAACAAGCCGACACAGGCCGGCCTGTATGCACATTTCAGGGCAGTGGCCGAGGCGGTGCCGGAGCTGCCCGTTCTCATCTACAACGTGCCGGGCCGCACGGTTGCGGACATCGGCAATGATACCATCGTGAAGCTGGCCAGGGACTGCGCCAACATCGTCGGCATCAAGGACGCCACGGGCGATCTCAACCGTCCCTCGCTGCTGCGGCTGGAGCTGGGCGAGGAATTCATCCAGCTTTCCGGCGAGGACGGCACGGCGCTGGGTTTCAATGCCCATGGCGGCGTGGGCTGCATTTCGGTTACGGCCAACGTGGCCCCGGCACTGTGCGCACAGTTCCAGGAGGCAACGCTGAAGGGAGATTTCGCCACGGCGCTGGAGCTGCAGGACAGGCTGATGCCGCTGCACCGCGCGCTGTTCGTGGAAACCTCGCCGGGGCCGGTGAAGTATGCCTGCTCGCTGCTGGGGCTGTGCACGCCGTTTGCCCGCCTGCCGATGGTGGAGATTGCCGAATCGTCGAAGCAGGCGGTGAAGGCGGCAATGCAGCACGCAGGGCTGTTGTGAACCGTTTGCACCATGCGTTGAGCAATCACGGCACAGCAGGGTGCCGCACGGCGGGCCGGGGCGCAAGGCACGGCGCAAGGGCAGGAGCGTAACGGCATGTCCTCGAAAAAGGGTGGCGCGCGCAAGCTGGCCGATGGTGGCAAGGTGGTGGCGGAAAACCGCCGCGCGCGGCATGACTACGAGATACTGGAAACCTTCGAGGCCGGCCTGGTGCTGCTGGGCACGGAGGTGAAGTCGTTGCGCGAGGGCAGGGCCAACATCGCCGAGGCCTATGTTTCGCCGGAAGGTGGCGAGCTGTGGCTGATCAACGCCGACATTCCCGAATACCGCTTCGGCAACATCAACAACCACGAGCCGCGGCGCAAGCGCAAGCTCCTGATGCACAAGCGCGAGATCAAGCGCCTGACCGACGAGGTCAGCCGCAAGGGCATGGCCATCGTGCCGCTGAAGATGTATTTCAATGGCAAGGGGCTGGTGAAGCTGCTCATCGGCCTGGCGAAGGGGCGCAAGAAGCACGACAAGCGCGAAGCCATCAAGAAGCGCGACTGGCAGCGCCAGAAGGAGCGCCTGCTGCGCATGACGCGCTGACATCCGTTTGCCTGTGCAGCGCTGCAGCTGACGAGATGAACCGCTTATCCTGCCGTTAGGCCCGCAGGCGGCATCCACGTTCCCGGCGGGGCACAATTCAAGGCAAGAGACCGTTTCTGCTCATGCACAAAAAGGCCCCGCGCACGGGGGCGCGGGGCAGGGCAGGGATCCTCCGCCTCAGGCCGGGGATCATGACAGTGCTGGTGATCTTGCGCCGACGGTCAGACTGGCGCGTTGCGTGAAAACCGCACATTCCGCCATCCGGCCATGATTGGGGATCTGCCGGATGCCGGCAAGGGAGGGCCTTCAGCGACAACCCCTGCAATCCGTCATCAGACACAGCCCGTGGGCTTGGGCAGGCCGCCATACTTGGTGATGGGTTTCATCGGCCCGGTCTGCCACATGTCGAACATCTCTTTCTTCTTCTTGCCGATGTATTTCATGAACACCCGCAAGGCCGGCACCTGGTTGTATTCCTCGTAATACTCCCGCGCCTTCATGATCTGCTCCCACATCTCGTCGGTGAGCGTGAAGCCGTCGGCTTCCGCCATGGCACGGCCGATTTCGGGCGTCCAGTCGTTCATGTTCTCCAGGTATCCGTCCGCATCACGCGGCGGCAGTTCCACGGTGGTGGTCATGACTTTCTTCTCTCCTGTGCAGGATGCGAAACGGATGCATGATTCTCATGCCCGGTGTCTGAAAATTAGTTGAGTATTCTTGTCGGAAAAGTCAAAGCGCTGCATCGGCAGCTTCCGACAGGCGGGAAGCACAGTGGGTGCCAGTGCAGTCTTTTCCCGCGGCAGGGGCTGTGCCATGTTGCCGATGGCATTGATTGACGCGGCATGAAACGTGGTCGGGGCGGGGGGCATCAAGGGGGCATTGATGGCGGTGGACGAAGGCAGGAAACATCGGCGGCCACGGGTGTTCAGCATTCCACCGGATGCCGATTTCCTGGCGCGGCTGGCAGCAGCCATGCGCCTGGGCTGGCTGCCCGATGGTGGCGTGGGGGCAGGGGCAGGAAGCGCTGCTGCCGACCGGGCCCATGCAGCTGATGCGGGTGCAGAGGCTGGAGCCGCGTTGAACGAAGGCATGCAGGCCGGGCCGTTTCCGGCCTTTGCCGGCTGGCGCATCTATCTGCCCACGCGCCGCGCCGCCCGTGCATTGGCCAGCGCCATGCTGCACCTGGAAGGGGATGCCGCCGGTGCACGGCTGCTGCCACGCATCCTGCCGCTGGGCGATGTGGACGAAGACGAGCTGCTGCTGAGCGCCGCCAGCAATGCATGGGCAGTGCACGTTGCGCAGCGGCAGCCTGCCGATACCGGTGCATCGGGCAATGCCGAAGCCGGAGCTGCACCCCTGCCATTGCCGCCACCGGCCATTGCGCCCTTGCCACGGCTGTTCCTGCTGGCCGATCTGCTGCGCCGCTGGGCCATGCGTCAGGACACGGGCCACTGGCGGCTGGCGCGACATCTGCGGGCGCATCCCGGCGCGGTGTGGCGGCTGGCGCGCTCGCTGGCGCGGCTCATCGATTCGTTCGAGAACGAGGAAGTGCCGCTGGATGCCGTGGCGCGCATGTGGCTGCAGGAGCCCATTGCGCCGGAGCGGGCGGAGCATCTGCAGGCGGCGCAGCAGTTCCTGGTGTTCCTGGCCGATGCATGGCCGCAGGCGCTGCAGCGCCGCGGTCTGATGGGAGCAGCCGCGCGACGGGCCGCGCTCATCCGGCTGGAGGCTGCCTGGCTTCGGGCCAACCCGCCGTCCGCACCGGTGATAGCCGCGGGCTCCACCGGCTCGCTGCCGGCAACGGCGGAGCTGCTTTCCACCATCGCCCGGCTGCCACGGGGGTGCGTGGTGTTGCCGGGGCTGGACGTGGGCATGGACGAGGCCAGCTGGCGCGCGCTTGCACCCGGCCATCCGCAGTATGGCATGCGCGAGCTGTTGCGCCGCATGGAGGTGGATCGCAGCGAGGTCATCGAGCTGCCACCACTGGAGCAGGCGGCAGCAGGCGGCAGCATTCTTCATGCTGGCGGATTTGCTGGCAGCGAACCCGTTGAGGCCTCGCCACGGGTGATTCTGCTGCGCGAGGCCATGCGGCCGGTGGAAACCACGGATGAGTGGCGGCAGGCCGTGCGCCGGAATCGTGATGCCTTGCGTGATGGGGCGGAAGGTTTGCACCTGCTGCCCGCACCCACCCGCCGGCAGGAGGCGCTGGCCATTGCCCTGCTGATGCGCGAAACACTGCGCCACCCGCGCAAGACCTGCATGCTGATAACGCCGGATCGCACGCTGGCGCGCGCGGTGCGGGCAGAGCTGGCGCGATGGAACATCGAGGTGGACGATTCCGCCGGCCAGCCGCTCATCGACACGCCGGGCGGCATGTTCCTGAAGCTGCTGATGCAGGCGGCGCTGGAAGGGTTTTCTGCCGAGACGCTGGTGCCGCTGCTGGCGCATCCGCTGGCCTGTTTCGGAATGCAGCGGCATGATTGTGCCGCCGCCGCAGCCGACCTGGAGCTGGCGGTGCTGCGCCCCCTGCAGCGCCGCCTGGCGCTGGATGATCTGCCGCGGCTCGCACGCCAGCGGCAGGAGGAAGTATCACAGGGGCAGGGCGCGTTCGAGCACCCCAACGTGCGCCACATGAGCGCCGGGCGTTGGCAGGCCGTGCAGTCGCTGGCCGAGGCGCTGCAACAACGTCTTGCGCCGCTGGCGGACATGTTTGTGGCCGGAGCACGGCGCTCGTGGCCGGTGGCGATGCTGCTGGAGCGGCTGCTGCGCGTGGCCGAGGACATCACCACACCGCCTGGCGAAAGCTGTCGGCTGTGGCACGGCGATGCCGGCGAGGCGTTGGCCGCGGCATTGGCCGAGGTATTTGCACAAAGCGTGGAGGCCACGGTATCGGCAGGGCATGCACCACGGCAGGATGACGTGAAGCAGAATGCCGGGGCGCAAGGCACCGGGGAGCCGGGCACGGCGGCTCGGCAAGCCACGCAGCCCGTCATGCGGGCGGAAGATCTGGCCATCTTCCTGCAAACGGAACTGGCGGCGCGTCCGTTGCGCCCGCGTCATGCCCGTCATGCGCGGCTGTCCATCCTCGGCCTGCTGGAAGCACGCCTGCTGCGTGCCGACAGGGTGATCCTCGGCGGGCTGAACGAAGGCATATGGCCGGAAGTGGCGCAGAACGATCCGTGGCTCAACCGGGCCGATCGCGAGCGGCTGGCGCTGCCGCTGCCGGAGCGGCGCATGGGCCTTTCGGCGCACGACTTCGTGCAGGCGGCGGCAGCCGGCGAAGTATGGCTCACCTGTGCCGAGCGGGTGGATCAGCAGCCGGCCGAGCCTTCGCGCTGGCTGGTGCGCCTGCAGGCGGTATTGCGGGCCGCCGGGCATGACCAGTTCCTGCTGCGCCAGCGTTGGCCGCTTGAGCTGGCCGCCATGCTGGATGACCCGCGCACCGACCCGGCGCTGATGACCGAAACGGCAAGGCTGAAGCCGCCACCACCATCCCCGGCACCACCGCTGCACCTGCGGCCTGCGCGCATTTCCGCCAGCCGCGTGCGCACGCTGCTGCGCGACCCTTACGCCATCTTTGCCCGGCAGGTGCTTCGGCTGGAACCGTTGCCGGCCCTGGGCACCGCGCCCACGCCGGCGCTGTTCGGCACGCTGGTGCATGCGGCGCTGGAAGAGTTCGCCCGGCGCTGGCCGCGGCAATTGCCGGAAGATCCGCAAGGGGAATTGCTGGCGCTGCTGCAGCAGATGCATCGTGCGTTCATTGGCGATGATGCGCACCTGGCGCAGTTTGCCGGGCGCTTCGCCCACATGGCAAAGAGCTGGATCAGCCGTTGCGAGGTGCCGTGGCGGCAGGATGCTGCATGGCAGCAGGCGCATGCGGAATGCGCGGGCAGCGTGTCCTTCGAGGTGGCGGGCAAGCCCTTCCGTCTCACGGCGCGGGCCGATCGCATCGATGTGCTGGCCGATGGCAGCCTGCGCATCATCGACTACAAGACCGGCACATTGCCGAAGCGCCATCCGGCTTCCGCCGCGCATGATCCGCAGCTGGACCTGGAGGCGGCAATGGCCATGCGCGGTGCCTTCGAGGCCGTGGGTGATGCGCGCCATGTGCGCGAGCTGGTGCTGGTGCGCCTGTCGGGCGCGGAGGATGATCCGCTGGAGGTGGACGAATGGCACAAGGCCTCCTCGCGGCAGCGGGACAGGCGCGATGTGGCCACCCGGGCCGAGGATGCCTGGCAGGGCCTGCAACGGCTGCTGGCCGCCTACATGGACCCCCGGCAGCCCTACCTGCCGCTGGATCATGGCAATCGCGATCAGCGGCCGGGCGATTACGACCACTTCAACCGCTGGCGGGAATGGCTGCCGTTGCTTGCGGTGTGAACAACGCGCTCGGCCCGGCCTCGATCGTCTTGCCTGCGGCCATTGGCGGCTTGCCGGGTGCCAGTGCACCAGTGTCCGGGATGACGGGTTTGCTCCCGTTGCCGGACGGGATGGCTGACAGCTGCAGGCGCGCCTGCTATCACGGGCGCGATCAATGACGCATTCTCCCTGCTGCGGGGTATGAAGTTCATCCAGAATGCAAGAAAGTGCAGGCAACTCCATGAAATTATCGGATTTTGACTTCGATTTGCCGGAAGAGCTCATAGCCCTGCGCCCGGCGCGCCCGCGTGATTCGGCGCGGTTGCTGGTGGTAAGGCCGCCTAGCCCGCCGCAAGGGGCGCAGGTGGCAGGACGGGAAGCGGCAGATTACGCCTCCGCGCCCTCGGCAGGCGGCGCGGCTGCAGCAGGAGATGCGCAGGAGCCTTGCGGCAGGCCGCTGCTGACGGATGCCATCTTCCGTGATCTGCCCCGCTTCCTGCGGGCAGGCGATGTGCTGGTGTTCAACGACACCAGGGTGATTCCCGCCATGCTCACCGGGCGGCGAGTGCGGCAGGGAGCCGATTCCATGCCGAAGGTGGTGGCCAACCTGCACAAGCGGGAAGACGCCGTTACGTGGCGCGCCTTTGCCCGCCCGGCTCGCAAGCTGCAACCCGGAGATCGCATTCTCTTCGGTCTCTCCGGTGCCGGCTGCTCGGTGGACGAGCTGTGGGGCGAGGTGGTGGAAAAGGGCGAGGGCGGCGAGATCGTGCTGCGCTTCTCCTGCCCGGGGCAGGAGCTGGACGCGGCGCTGGCGCGCGTGGGCGACATGCCGCTGCCACCCTACATCGCGGCGCGCCGCAAGCCCGACGTGGTGGATCGGCAGGACTATCAGACGATCTTCGCCGAGCGCGAGGGTGCCGTGGCCGCCCCCACCGCCGGGTTGCACTTCACGCCGGAGCTGCTGGAGCGGTTGCAGGAGGCAGGCGTGCAGACGGCGCGCATCACCCTGCACGTGGGGGCAGGCACCTTTCTGCCGGTGAAGGTGGAAGAGGTGGAAGAGCACCGCATGCACGCGGAATATGGCGAGGTGCCCGCAGCCACGGCTGAACTGCTGAACGATGCACGCGCGCGTGGCGGGCGCATCGTCTGCGTGGGCACGACCACCGTGCGCATCCTGGAAACGGCAGCAGATGATGATGGGCGCATCCGCCCCTTTGCCGGCGAGACGGACATCTTCATCAGGCCCGGCTACCGCTTCCGCGCCACCGACCTGATGATCACCAACTTCCACCTGCCGCGCTCCACCCTGTTCATGCTGGTAAGCGCCTTCAGCGGGCTTGAGACCATGCGCGCCGCCTATGCCCATGCGGTGGCGCAGCGCTACCGGTTCTACTCCTATGGGGATGCCTGCCTGTTGCATCCGGCAGGGATGCCGTGAGGCAGCCCGGATTGCCGCTGCTGGCCGCAGAGGCAGGCAGGCGGCGAAAACCGGAAAGGCCTGCCATGATCCCGCCGGCATCCCGCCAGATGCGTGCCGGAGCCGGTTTTTGCTGCTCCTGCATGCCACCTCATTCCGGATTCCGGCGAGTATGGCATGCAGGCACTGCATTGCGGCGTTTTTCGCTGTTGCAACGCACTGGCACAGGTGCATGCGCTCTGCTATAGAGCGCACGAGCGCGCCGGGCGGAGAGGTGTGTTGACGGGGCTTGGCAATGCGCCTTTTCGGCGGGATCGTGCCGGGTGCCATCCTGTCGCGGGTGGTTCATGGGGCCTTGCGGCATGGCCGCAAACATCCTTCGACGTGCGGTGGGCCTTGCGGGCGTGGCGGAACTGGCAGACGCGCAGGATTTAGGTTCCTGTGGGGCAACCCGTGAGGGTTCGACTCCCTCCGCCCGCACCAGGGCTGCAGATGATGCATCCTGCCGCATCAGGCTGCACTGGCGCGAATGGAGCAATGGAACACAGGCAAGCACACAAGCTGGAACACGGAACATGGACATTCAGGAAGTGAAGAACGAAGGCCTGGCGCGCGAGCTGCGCGTGGTGGTGCCGGCGGCGGAAATTGCCGAGAAGCTGGAAGCGAAGCTGGCCGAAATGGCAAAGACCGTGAACCTGCCCGGATTCCGTCCCGGCAAGGTGCCTGTGCAGCACCTGCGCCGCATGTATGGCAAGCAGATCAAGGCCGAGGTGGTGGAAAACGCCCTGCGCGAGAGCATGGAGCAGGCGCTGCAGAAAAGCGGCGAGCGCCCGGCCTACCAGCCCGACGTGGAGGTGGAAGGCGGCGAGGAAGGCGCACGGCAGGTGGTGGAAGGCGATGCCGACCTTGCCTACCTGCTGAAGTTCGAGGTGCTGCCGGAAGTGGAGCTGCCCGATGATCTCGCCGACATGGAGCTGGTGCGCTACCGGGTGAAGATTTCCGACGAAACCCTGCAGAAGGCGCTGGATGACGTCGCCCGCCAGTTCCGCGAGTTCGAGGACAAGGGCGAGGATGCCGTGGCCGAGAAGGGGGATCGGCTGGTGATCTCCTTTGTCGGGCGCATCGATGGCGAGGAGTTCGAAGGCGGCTCTGCCGAGGACATTCCGCTGGAGCTTGGCTCCGGCCGCTTCATTCCCGGCTTCGAGGAACAGCTGGAAGGCGCGAAGGCCGGCGAAGAGCGCGTGGTGAAGGTAACCTTCCCGGAAGACTATCCGAAGCAGGAGCTGGCTGGCAGGGAGGCCGAGTTCACCGTTACGGTGAAGGAGGTGCAGGCACCGAAGGATGCCGAGATCGACGACGAGTTCGCCAAGCGCCTGGGCTTTGACGACGTGGAGGCGCTGAAGGAGAAGGTGCGCGAGCAGCTCGCCGGTGAATACGAGCAGGCCGCGGAGGCCGACCTGCGCCAGAAGGTGCTGGACCTGCTGGACGAGAAGTTCGACTTCGAGGTGCCGCAGCGGCTGGTGGATGCCGAGTTCGAGCAGATCTGGCACGCCCTGCAGCACGAGATGCAGGAGCACAACCGCAGCTTCGAGGATGAAGGCACCACCGAGGAGGAGGCACGCAAGGAATATCGCACCATTGCCGAGCGCCGGGTGCGGCTGGGGCTGGTCATTGGCAGGATCGGCGAGCAGGCGGGCATCACCGTAACCGACGAGGAGCTGCAGCAGGCGCTGTATTCCAAGGCCATGCAGTATCCGGGGCAGGAGCAGCAGGTGCTGGAGTTCTACCGCAAGACGCCGGAAGCGCTGATGGAGCTGCGCGGTCCCATCTTCGAGGCCAAGGTGCTTGACCACCTCATCAGCCAGGCGAAGGTGGAGGAGAAGGAAGTAACGCCAGACGAGCTGAAGGCGCTGCTGGAAGAAGAGGACGAGGCGGACGACAAGACCGGCTCCTCTGGCGAGCAGGCGAAAAAGGGCAGCGATGAAGGCTGAGCAGCCTTGTCCTGATCTTCGGTTTCATGCACAAACGCCGGCAGGATGAGCCTGCCGGCGTTTTTTCCTTTGCCATGCCCGAAAGCCGGGAGTGCCGGGGCACTTGGCCCGAAAGCGTCATTCAACCGATGAGCACCCGCACGGTATGCAGCACGTAATCACGATAGAACATCTGCAGGTGATCCCACACACCGAGAGAAAGCAGCGCCAGCAGGCCAAGATAGCCACTCATCAGCCACTCGTTCGGGGGCGTTGCAGCGCGTCGCCTCCTGCGCACCAGCACATACAGGCGCAGGATGATGAACAGCATGGTTACCAGCATCATCTGCACATACAGCGGCGGGTGCCCGTCGCGCGTGGCAGCGATGATGTCCTGCAGCATGTTGCCTGCAAAATCAGGCATTTTTCATCTCTCCAGCATTTGGCAGACATATCCATTTGGTTCTGATATACCACGTGCCGGTTACGCATGTGGTAATATCGTGGCTAAAATTGCATGGATCATGCACAGGTGAAGGGCTGCAGTTCTTCGTCTGCCACGGGCTGGATGCTCTCTTCTTCCAGGACAGCATGAGCAGCACCGATGCGGCAGGCATCGGCATACTGCCCTGACGGGTGCCATCAGGCCCCGGGATGAGAGAAATTGACTCTTGCCTGCTTTCGCAGTTTGGTGCTCAGGCACCTCTGCCGTCGCCGCTCATTCCGCAGCCTGGCGGTGCACGGCGTTGCGCGCCAGCTCCTCTGCCACCAGGAAGGCCAGCTCCAGCGATTGCGCTGCATTCAGCCGCGGATCGCAGTGGGTGTGATAGCGGCTGGACAGGTCGGCTTCGCTGATGGCGCTGGTGTTGCCGCCGGTGCATTCGGTTACGTTCTTGCCGGTCATCTCTATGTGGATGCCGCCGGCGTGCGTGCCTTCCGCCGCGTGCACCTGCATGAAGTCGCGCACTTCCTTCAGGATGCGGTCGAAGGGCCGCGTCTTGTAGCCCGAGGAGGAGCGGATGGTGTTGCCGTGCATGGGGTCGCAGGACCACACCACCACGCGCCCCTCGCGCTGAACGGCGCGGATGAGCGGCGGCAGGCCGTCGGCCACCTTGTCGGCCCCGAAACGGCTGATGATGGTGATGCGCCCCGGCTCGTTGTCGGGGTTGAGGATGTCCAGCAGGCGCAGCAGGCCGTCCGGCGTCATGCTGGGACCGGCCTTGATGCCGATGGGGTTGCGGATGCCGCGCATGAACTCCACGTGCGCACCTTCCGGATCGCGCGTGCGATCACCGATCCACAGGAAGTGGCCGGAGGTGGCATACCACTCGCCGGTGGTGGAATCGATGCGCGTGAGCGCCTGCTCGTAGCCCAGCAGCAGCGCTTCGTGCGAGGTATGAAACTCCGTCGTGCGCAGCTGCGGCGTGGTCTCGGCGGTGATGCCGCAGGCCTGCATGAAGCGCAGGGCATCGGAGATGCGATCGGCAATTTCGCGATAGCGCTCCGAGGCCGGGCTGTCCTTGAGAAAGCCCAGCGTCCAGCGGTGCACATGCTCCAGGTTGGCATAGCCGCCGGTGGCGAATGCACGCAGCAGGTTGAGCGTGGCCGCAGACTGCCGGTAGGCCTGCAACAGGCGGTGCGGATCAGGCGTGCGCGCCTGCTCGTTGAAGGCGATGTCGTTGATGATGTCGCCGCGGTAGGTGGGCAGGGTGATGCCATCGCGCGTTTCCGTCGGCTCGGTGCGCGGCTTGGCGAACTGCCCGGCAATGCGCCCCACCTTCACCACCGGCTGGCCGCCGGCATAGGTAAGCACCACCGCCATCTGCAGAAAGACGCGGAAGAAGTCGCGAATGTTGTCGGCGGAATGTTCGGCAAAGCTCTCCGCACAATCCCCGCCCTGCAGCAGGAAGGCCTTGCCGGCCGCCACCTCGGCCAGCTTGCGCTTCAGTTGCCGTACCTCGCCGGCAAACACCAGCGGGGGAAAGCTGGCGAGCTTGCGCTCCACCTCTTCCAGCCGTGCCGCATCAGGATATTCCGGCACCTGCCTGATGGGTTTGCCGCGCCAGCTTGCGGGGGTCCAGTCTTTCGCCTGCATGGTCATCTTCCGTCATTGATCGTGCGGCAGCGCCTGCCTTGCAGCGGGCAGCCTGATGTCGATCTTCTTTGTGGCGCTTTTGCGAACCCATTGCAAGAGGGGCGCAGTGGCGCATGGCGTCGCAATCCGCCACAAGCCGCTGCTGTTCCACCATGAGACAGCGGTTTCTGTTCCTGTTCATCCCTGCTTAGCGGCGGCTTAACCCTGATGCTTGCTTAATGCAGGCACTATGAAGTGCAAGGGTCTTGTGTGTGCGTCTGTAGGTGTCGTGTTGCTTGCTGCAAGTGCGGCTGCGCCTTCACAGGCAGGCGCCGGAGAACAGAACGGGCTGGCCGCGAAGCTGGTGCAGGCATATGAAGCGCTGCAGCAGGGCAGGCCGGCGCAGGCGGTGGCCATCTATGACCGCCTGGTCAACACGCGCAAACTGGCGCCCGAGCTGCTGGCCCGGGCGTTGCTGAACCGGGGGCTGGCGCATCAGCGGCTGTCGGCATTCGATGCCGCCATCAGGGATTATGATGCCGCATTGCGCATCGATGCCCTTTCCGCCCGCGCCCGTGTTACGGCGCTCTACAATCGCGCGCTGGCCTTCCGTGCCAAGGGAGATGCCGGACGCGCCATCGAGGACCTGACAGCCGCGCTTTACATCGACCCGTCCTTTGCCCCGGCCTATTTCGCCCGTGGCAACATCCTGCACGAGCGCGGCCTGTATTACCTGGCACTGGCGGATTACGATCAGGCTCTGGCCAATGACCATGCCGAGAAGCATCGGGTGCACTATGCGCGTGCGCTGCTGTTCTCGGCGCTGAACTCGCTGCCGCGCACGCAGGAGGCGCTCTATGCAGCGCTGAAGGAGAAGCCGGACTTTGCCCCGGCGCGCAAGCGCCTCGCCGCCATCCTCAAGGGCAGGTTGCCGAAGACGAAGTTGTTTGCCGACCTGCTGGAGCGTTCCGGCAAGCGCATTGCCGACCGCATCACGCCGGCATCAGGCAGTGGTGCGGCGGAAAGCAACATCCGCACCGCCTCGGTGATGATCGTGGGCGCGCCGGTCATCAACGTGCGCAAGGCACCGCAGGCGGCTCCCGTGCGTCCGCCGGTTGATGCTGCGCGGCAGGTGGCCGCAAAGCCGCAGGACGGCTGGCGCGTGGCAGCAGTGGGTGCATTGCCGCCGGCACCGGCAGCAGCACGAGAAGCGGCACGTGCAGATGCCGGGGAGCAGGCACCGGCACCGGCATCGCAGCGTCCGGCAGCGGAGCAGGCAGCCACGGGTGCAGTGCTGCACACGGCATCCATCAGCGCGGTGTCTCGCCAGCAGAAGGATGCTGCTGCCGCGAAGGCTGTCCGCTCGTATCGCGGCTGGGCCATCCAGCTGGCATCGCAGCGCTCCGAGGATGCGGCACGTGCGCATTGGCGCAAGCTTGAGCGCAAGGTGCGCCGGGTAGTGCGGGGCGGCGAAGTGGACGTGATGCAGGTCGAAATCCCCGGCAAGGGTACCTTCTATCGCCTGCGGCTGGTGGGTTTTGATGATCGCGCCAGGGCCCGCAGCCTGTGCCGCAGCCTGAAGCGCAGCCGCGTTTCCTGCCTGGTGGTGCGCGCGGGAGGGTAAGTTCACCGGTTCCCGCAAGACCCTTCCGCACGCAAGCAGGGATCCCGCCGCACTCCGCGGAGTGCGGCGGGATCGTTGTTCATTGCCGGACGGATGCCCGATTCCGGAAACAGGAAGACAGGGTGGAGGAGGCCCGATGCCGACCTGCCCGTGATGATGCCGCCCGGCCCGGCCCGGGTGTTACACGGCCACCGGGGCCTTGATGTGCGGGTGCGGGTCGTAGCCGATGATTTCGAAGTCCTCGTAGCGGAAATCGTCGATGTCGGATACGGAGCGGCGGATGACGAGCTGCGGCAGGGGGCGTGGCTGGCGCTGCAATTGCGTGCGTGCCTGCTCCAGGTGGTTCAGGTAGAGGTGGGCATCGCCCAGCGTGTGAATGAATTCGCCCGCCTTCAGCCCGGTTACGTGGGCGATCATGTGGGTGAGCAGGGCATAGGAGGCGATGTTGAACGGCACGCCGAGGAAAATGTCCGCGCTGCGCTGGTAGAGCTGGCAGGAGAGCCGTCCCTCGGCCACGTGGAACTGGAACAGCAGGTGGCAGGGAGGCAGCGCCATCTCTTCCAGCTGCGCCACGTTCCAGGCGGAGACGATGATGCGCCGCGAGTCAGGGTTGTTGCGGATCTGGTCAATGACATGGGCGATCTGGTCGATGTGCCTGCCGTCGCAGGTAGGCCAGCTGCGCCACTGGTGCCCGTAGATGGGGCCGAGATTGCCATTCTCGTCTGCCCATTCGTCCCAGATGCTGACGCCATGCTCGTTCAGCCAGCGGATGTTGGTATCTCCGCGCAGGAACCACAGCAGTTCGTGGATGATGGAGCGGACGTGCAGCTTCTTGGTGGTGAGCAGCGGAAAGCCCTCGGCAAGGTCGAAGCGCATCTGCCAGCCGAAGACGCTGAGCGTTCCGGTGCCGGTGCGGTCATCCTTGCGCACGCCATGCTCCAGCACATGGCGCATCAGCTCCAGATACTGGCGCATGCGCTCCCCCCTTTTCCTGCCACTCCACACGGAATGCAGGCCTCGCCCTTGCGGCAAGCAAGACAAGGAAACAAGCCACCATGGCGCACTGCACGCTACCGTGGCTTGTTGCCGATGTCATCTCATGCACCGATGGCCGGATGCACAACGGCTGACAGCCTTGTGCCCCAGCTGCGATGCCGGGGTCTGCCTTCAGGCCAGCTTGTCCATGGTGCCGGTGGCCTTGGCCAGCAGGTAGTAGAAAGTTACGCGGTTCTTGTTGCGATCTTTCTTCATCTGCTCGCAGACCTCGGCCACGGCCTTGGCGGCGGCATCGGCATCCAGCCCCAGTTTCTTCACGCAGAAGCCGGTGCGTACCCGATCCAGCTCCGAATCATCGGAACAGGAAACCAGCGAGGCATCGCGCGAGCGCAGGGCGATGCCGAGATATTTCACGATGGTCTCCACCGCCTTCTCGTTCGGGCTGGAGTCATAGCGCTTCACGTCTTCCAGGTACTTGGCAATATCCGCCATCTTCTTCTCCCTGAACTGGCAGGAATGGTCCCGCTGTTGTTGTATAGCCCCCGTTGCGACTCAGGGAACCGGGGAAAATCTAGCCGTTTTTCCCACTGCTTGCAAAGAATGCCCCGTGCCCTGTGCAAAACCTGCCTGCGTGTGCGCCGGACCTTCCCTGCCCGGAGCACATGGAGATGCCGGGGGCAGCCCTGCCTGCGTGCGCGGTGGCCTTTACTTTTTTTGCCACATGCCTATGTGCGAAGGGGATGGTTGTTTCGGTTCAACCCTGCAAGAGGAGGGGATGGCATGCGCATCTATTCGCCCGCTTTTGCATACGGCACCGAGATTCCCGTCGATTTCACCTGCGAGGGAGATGACATCTCGCCGCCGCTGGTGTTCGAGGGCGTGCCGCGCCAGGCGAAGACGCTGGCGCTGATCGTCGATGATCCGGATGCACCGGACCCGAAGGACCCGAAGATGGTCTACGTGCACTGGGTGGTGCACAACCTGCCGGTGCAATACGAGCTTGATCCGCTGGAGCCGGAGTGCATCGCCAAGGGTGCCAGCGGCACCGACAAGATGCCCGAGGGCGCGGTGGAAGGCTACAACGACTGGAAGAAGATCGGCTATGGCGGTCCGTGCCCGCCCATTGGCCGGCATCGTTACTACTTCAAGCTCTATGCGCTGGACACCGAGCTGCCCAATGAGCCGATGACCAAGGATGAGCTGCTGAAGGCCATGGAGGGGCACATCCTGGAAACGGCAGAGCACATGGGCACCTACCGCAAGCGCAAGGAAGAGGCGGCCTGAGGCAGCGGGGCCTCCCGCACCTGCCGGCACAGGCAGCGTGATGCCGGCGTTCTGGTGAAGCCGGCAGCGGGCTGCCTGGGGCTGGAAAGGTGCATTGGCTGATGCTGCCGCAAGGTGATGCGACCATGCAGGAAACGGAGGGGCGGCCACGTGGTGGTCGCCCCTTGTTGCTGCAATGACGGGCGGCAGGCCGGGGCAGGCGTGAGGGGGCGCATTCTTCAGCCCGCGGAGAGCAGCGGCAGTGCGGCATCGCGCTCATGCAGGTAGAGCAGGTGGCGCAGGGCCTGCCCGCGCTTGCCCTGCAGTGCCGGGTCGCGGTTGATCACCAGCCGTGCGTCATCGCGCGCCAGCGCCAGCAGTTCGGCATGCACCGCCAGGTCTGCCGTGTGGAACTGTGGCAGGCCGGACTGCTTCGCCCCCAGCAGATCGCCTGCACCGCGCAGTTTCAGGTCGGCCTCGGCAATGACGAAACCGTCGTCGGTTTCGCGCATTACCGCAAGGCGTTTGGCCGCTGTCGCCGAAAGCGGCTCGCCATACAGCAGCACGCAATGCCCGGCACGCCCGCCGCGCCCCACCCGTCCACGCAGCTGGTGCAATTGCGCCAGGCCGAAGCGTTCGGCATTCTCGATGATGATGATGGTGGCCTCCGGCACGTCCACGCCCACTTCCACCACGGTGGTAGCCACCAGCACCGATATGCGCCCCTGGCGGAAATCCTCCATCACCGCGTCGCGCGCTGCGCCCTTCATGCGGCCGTGCGCCAGCCCCACCTTGCCGGGCAGCAGCTGCTGCAGTGCCGCAAAGCGCTCTTCTGCCGAGATCACCGGCAGGTTGTCCGATTCCTCCACCACCGGGCATACCCAGTAGGCGCGCTCGCCGCGGGCCACCGCCTGTTGCAGCCGCTGCATCACCTCGGTTGCGCGCGAGACGGGAATGACGGCGGTTTTCACCGGCTGGCGGCCGGGTGGTTTCTCGTCCAGCCGCGAGATGTCCATGTCGCCATAAAGCGCCAGCGCCAGCGTGCGCGGAATGGGCGTGGCCGACATCACCAGCACATCGGCTGCCGTCTGTGCCTTCTCCTGCAGGGCAAGGCGCTGGTGCACGCCGAAGCGATGCTGCTCGTCCACCACCACGAGGCCGAGGTCGGCATAGCGCACATCGGCCTGGAACAGTGCATGGGTGCCAATGGCAATGTGTACTTCGCCTTCCTGCAACTGGCGCAGGATATCGCGGCGTTTCGCCCCCTTCTCCCGCGCCGTCAGCAGCACGGTCTTCAGCCCCGCCTGTTCGGCCAGCGGCGCGATGGTGGTGAAGTGCTGCCGCGCCAGCAGGTCGGATGGTGCCATCAGCACCGATTGCGCACCGGCCTCCGCGGCAGCCGCCATCGCCAGCAGCGCCACCACCGTCTTGCCGGAACCGACATCGCCCTGCAGCAGCCGCAGCATGCGTTCGGGCCGCGCCATGTCGGTAGTGATTTCCGCCACGCTGCGGCGCTGGGCACCGGTAAGGTCGTAGGGCAGGGCAGCGAGGATGCGTTGCTGGAGCGCACCGGTGAAGGACAGCGCCCGGCCGTGCCGCGTCTTCACGTGGTGCCGCACCAGTGCCAGCGCCAGCTGGCTGGCCAGCAGCTCGTCCACTGCCAGCCGCTGCCGTGCCGGGCTGTCGGGCTGCAGGTCCTGCAGGCTTTCCGGCATGTGCACCTGCCTGAGTGCTTCGCCGAAGGCAGGCCAGCCGCGGCTTTTCATCAGGGCGGAATCAAGCCATTCGGGCAGTTCCGGCAGGCGTTCCAGCGCCTGGCGCACCAGCTTGCCGATGGTGCGGGAGGTGATGCCTGCGGCAGCCGGATATACCGGTTCCAGCGCCGGCAGCCGGGCAAATTCCTCTGGCGTGAGCACATGGTCGGGGTGCACCATCTGCGGCCTGCCGCCATACCATTCCAGCCGGCCGGAAATGTAGCGCTCCTCGCCCTCGGGCAGCAGCCTTGGCAGCCAGTCGCCACGGGCACGGAAATACACCAGTGTCAGGGTATTGCCCGTATCATCACCCACTTCCACCCGCCACGGGGCAGGCGAATGGGGTGGTGGCGAGCGGTGCCGCAGCACGCGCGCGCGAATGGTGATGATGGCACCACCCTCGCGCGGCAGGGCATCAAGTGGCGGCTGGTGGCGGCGGTCGATGACATCGTGTGGCAGGTGCAGCAGCAGGTCGATGAGCCGGGCTGGCTGTTTCTCCGGTCGGTTGAACAGGCGCGCCGCGGCAGCGGCGATCTTCGGCCCCGCGCCGTCGAGCACGGTAATGGGGGCGAACAGCGGGTTGAGCAGCTCCGGTCTCATGCGGCGCTTATAGCAGAGGGCGAGGGGGGCTGCTCAAGCAGGTTTCGGGGCGGGCTTGTCCGGGGCCAAGTCATTGCCTGGACCATGCCATTGCCTGGACCATGCCATTGCCATGCCGGAGCTCAGGCGTTGCCCAGCCAGTAGACCTTGATGAAATACCACGCCGTGAGCAGCACCGCGGCAACGCCGATGATGCCGCGCATGGCTTGCGGATTCACCCGCATGGACAGCCACCCGCCCAGCCAGCCGCCGGGCACCGCGCCGGCCAGCGTGATGAACGCGGCAAGCCAGGCGATACGCCCGAAGAGGATGAAGATGATGACGGCGATGGTAAGCAGCAGGGCGGTAACGACGTTCTTCAGCGCATTGGCCATGTTGGGCGTGATGTCAGTGAACACGGCGTAGATGGAAATCAGGATGACGCCCAGCCCGGCCCCGAAATAGCCGCCATAGACCGCCGCGGCAAACTCCAGCAGGCGTTGCAGGCCGCCGTGCAGCCCCCCACCCAGGTGCCGCCGCAGCCAGCCCCCCACCCGCCGCGAGAAGATGAACAGCAGCGTGGCGAACAGCAGCAGCCACGGCACGATGAACATGAAGGCGCGCTCGCCCGTGGCCAGCAGCAGCAGCGCGCCGGTGGCCCCGCCGGCCAGGGCGGTGAGGATGCGCACGCGCACGGAGCGCTGGCGCACGTCGATGGCGCGCCACTGCGGCGCTACCGCCGCCACCCGTCCGCCCCACAGGCTGAAGGTGGAGGTGGCATTGGCTGAAATGGGCGAAAGGCCGCTTTCCAGCAGGGCGGGAAAGGTGAAGAAGGTGCCGCCGCCAGCCAGCGCATTGGCCGCGCCGCCAACCAGCCCGGCAGCAAACAGCAGCAGCATGTGTTCGAGGTCTGGCATGAGGCAGCCGGTACCGGGCAGGTTGGGCAGGGCAGGGGAAGATACCCCCTTGGGGAAATGTTGCGAAAGGAGCGTGATGCAGCATGCCTTGAGCAGGGCGTGTCCTGCTCTCTGCATCCTGCACCCTCATTGCGCACGGGTATATTTTCTCCGGAAGCTGCCGCCGTCAAGACGCCTGCCGCGATCTCGGGAGCCGGAAAAGGCCTGTGTGCCACGGTATTCGTCGCGTGCCTGCAGCAGAATGCGCGTGGCCGAATGGGTGAACAGCCCGGCCATGATGAAGGCGACGATGATGTCCGGCCACGGCGAGCCGGCAAGCCACACCAGGCCGGCGGCCACCAGCACGCCGATGTTGCCGATGGCGTCATTGCGCGAGCACAGCCACACCGAGCGCACGTTGGCGTCGCCATCCTTGTAGGGCAGCAGCAGCAGGACGGAGGCGACATTGGCAGCCAGCGCCAGCACGGCAATGATGCTCATTACCGGAGCCACGGGCTGTTTCAGCACCAGCGTGGCGTACAGCGTTGCGCCCAGCACCCACAGGCCCATCAGCAGCAGCGACACCCCCTTGATGACAGCCACCATGCTGCGCACCTTCAGCGGCTTGCCGATGACCGCCAGCGACAGTCCGTAGGTGAGAGTATCGCCAAGGAAGTCCAGGGCATCGGCCTTCAGCGCCTGCGAGCGGGCAAGGAAGCCGCCCAGCATTTCCACCAGGAACATTGTGCCATTGATGGCAATGACCATCCACAGCCGGCGGATGTAGGCCGGATCGGTGCCGTCGAAGTCGATGACCGTGGCCTGGCAGCCGCAGCCAGCCCCGCCGGTGGAGCAGCTGGTGCCGGCAGCATCCGCGCCATTGATGGGAGTGGCAGTGGCGCTGGCGGCACTGGCGTTGGCGACAGGGACATTGGCGGTAGTGGCGGCAGGGGCACGGGATGCGGAGCAGCAGGAGGCTTGTGCATGCTGCCCGTGTGCCGGGGCATGTTCATGCGCATGGTCGTGCCCGTGGCAATCATGCCGGTGCGCATGTGCATGATGATGATCATGCAGCCCTGCATGCTCCTGCATGTCTGATGCCGGGAGTGGTGTGTTGCGGCCAGCCTCTCGTGTCATGCATTTGCCCCGTGTTTTCATGGATATCTGCAGGATGCTGCCACGTGTTGCAGCCTTGCCTGTGTCAGCTCTACAGGCTACAACAGTTGTAGGGTCAAGCATGCATTGGCCCGCCCTCGGGATTTTCGCATGTGATGGAAAGGCAGGGTGATATGGCGCGGGAAAAGCAGCAGGAACAGCCGCGGAAACGGTCGCGGGAGCGGGCAGGCGCATGGCTTTCCATCGGTGCGCTGGCGAAGGCTGCCGGGGTCAGCGTGCAGACGGTGCGCTGGTACGAGCAGCAGGGGCTGTTGCCGGAACCGCTGCGCACCGCCGGCGGGCAGCGCCGCTACGGGCGCGAGACGCTGCAGCGGCTTTCCTTCATCCGCCATGCGCGCGAGCTGGGTCTGCCGCTGGCCGACATTCGCGCCCTGCTGCAACTGGCCGACAATCCGGCCGCACCTTGCGCCGAGGCGGACGAGATCATCAGGCGCAACCTGAAGAGCGTGCGTCGGCGCATTGCCTGGCTGCAGGCGCTGGAGGGGGAGTTCGAGCGCATGCTGCGCGAATGTCCTTCCGGCGAGGTGCGCAATTGCCGGGTGCTGGAAATCCTCTCCGACCATGAGCTGTGCGAGAACGAGCACCCCATGCCGCCTGAAGAGCGCAGCAGGTGAGCAGGGCTGCGAGTGGAGCTTGAAGGGGACGGGACAGTTTGTCGCGCGGCAGCACACCCCCTGTTGCCGCTGTTTGCCACATTGTTCAATGATGAAGGAATACGTTGGCGAATCGGGGTGTCCGCCATGCCGGGCACTCTCCACCATTTCTGACAGACAGCCTTTGCTGCTCCCGTGAAACCGGAAAGAAGACAGATGGGCATCTCCACCCTGCCGCTGATGAAGGGAAATGTGGCAGCCTCGCACAGTCCACGGCTGCGCCGCGCCTGGCCGCGGGCATTGTGGCGTGGCGTGCGCGGGCGCTGCCCGGCCTGTGGTGAAGGACGGCTGTTTGGCCAGCGCTTGCAGGTGGAGCATGCCTGCGCCCATTGTGGCGAGGAGCTGTATCATCACCGGGCCCGGCGGCTGGTGCTGCCGCTGGCCACTTTCGTTGCGCTGCAGGTGGTGCTGCTGGCGGCATTGCTGCTGCGTTTTTCCGGCCTGGTCCTGCCACTGTGGGCATGGGGCGCGGGATGGATCGTGCTGTTGCTGCTGCTGTTGCGTCCGGTGAAGGGGGGCATTATCGGCGTGCAATGGGCGCTGCGCCTGCATGGCTTCCAGTATGCCGCCATGTGCCGGCCACACCGGCGTTAAGAGCATTGCCGCTGCCGCTGCCGGCATGCCGGGGCGCTGAAATGCCGTTGATCACTCGCCCTTCAGGAAGGCGGCGATGGCATCGGCTGCATCCTCGGCGGCGAAGTCGATGAAGAAGTGGTTGGCGTCCTCCACCACCACGTGCTGCACCTTCCCGCCATCGGCCAGCGTCTTCATGCGTGTTGCCAGCTCGGGGAAGATCTCGTCTTCCGCCGCTGTTACCACCAGCACCGGAACCGGCAGCCGCTTCAGCAGGGAAGGCGTGTCGAGCACATCCCGCGGTGCGTGATACGACAGGAAGGCCTGCGCCGTGCCGCGCCCGTTGCGGCAATAGACGATGCCGGGCCAGCGCACCACCTTCTCGCCCTCTCCCTGCCGCACCAGTTCCTGCGCCTTCCTGAGCTGTTCCTGCAACGGGGCGCTGAAGCGTTTCTCGTAGCCTGCGGCAGCCTTTGCGGCATCGAAGGTCATCGGTGCCAGCAATACCGCCTTGCGCACGGCCGGGTCGGGATCTGCCAGCAGATACAGCACCACCTGGTTGCCGCCGCGCGAATGGCCGAACAGCCAGATGGTCGAAGCGCCCTGATCCTTCAGCCACGCCACCCAGGCGGCGATTTCGGAAACGGCATCGTCATGCCGCTGGCGGATGGCTTCACTGGCGCAGTCGAACATGCCCCTGCGCGCGTGAATGCCCAGCGACAGGTTGATGGCCAGCGAGGAAATGCCGCGTTCCTTCAGCAGCGCCTGCTGTGCGGCAATGGTTTCCATGCGGTTGTGGGCCAGCGTGCCATGCACCATCAGCAGCACGCCGTCGGCCGGTGTCTTTCCTTCCGCCAGCTCCAGGTTGGCGGTGAGCGTCAGCCCATTGTGGCGAATGGCCACCTCTTCCGCCTCCGCCCGCGATGTGGAGAAGAACGGCAGGGCAAGAAGCACCACCAGCAACATCCCGAGCATCGGCCACGGCAGGGAAGCATGCCGGTATGGCCATGAAACCGATGAAGCTGCAAGCGTTGATGCGGGCATTTTCTCCTCCCCTTGCATGCCGCTGGCGGGGGCGGCGCTTGTTGTCATTTGGCGCATGATGCTGACGTATGATGCACCGCGAGCAGGCAGGGAATCAAATCACATGTCGCGCATGGCTGAAACAGGCCGGGCTTTGAGGTTCGCCGGCAGAGCATGGGAAGGGCAACAGCAGCGCATTCTTCAAGGGTTGTCGTTGCCGCTGATAAGCGCCTGCGCCAGTTGCTTCAGCCCCGGCCTGGCCGTTGCCGAGAAGGGCAGGGGACGCACGTGATCCAGCGCCGCCAGCCCGATGCGCGCGGTGAGCACGCCGTTCACCACTCCCTCGCCGAAACGGGCGGAGAGCCGCCCGGCCAGCCCCTTGCCCAGCAGGTGCGGCAAAAAGGCATCGGTCAGCGCGATGGCACCGGTTACGGCCAGGTGCCCCAGCACCATGCGTCCCAGCTTCCAGCCGCCCAGCAGCCCCGGCCTGCCGCCATACAGCGCCGCCAGTTGCCGCAGCATGCGCAGGTTCCTGAGCGCAACGATGAGAACGTCCAGCACCGCCGCCGGCACGATGGCGGTCAATCCCGCCACGTCGCGCGCCGCACGCAGGATGATGCGCTGCGCCCGCGCATCCAGTGGCTGCAGCACCTCCAGCTCCAGCAGCCGCAGCCGCTCTGCCGGCGACAATGCCGCCGTCCCGTGCTCCTGCAGCCGCCGCAGCGCCCAGCGCATGTCCTCGCGCTTGCGATAGGTCTTCATCACGGCGTGCACGAGCCCCTGCAGCCTTTCTTCGTCAGGTGCGGCCAGCACTGCTTCCGCCTGCCGCCGCAGGCGCGCCATGCGCCTGATACGCCACAGCCCGGCCACCTCGCGCAAGGCCAGCGCCACCGCCGCCAGCAATGACAGCCCGACGATGCCGACGGCCAGCCAGCCCAGCCAGTCGGCACGGCCGAAGGCGGCGCGCAGCAGTGCATCGATGCCCAGCGCTGCCGCCAGCGCCAGCAACAGGGAAACGCCCCAGCCCAGCAGCCGCACAGGCCAGTGGTTGCGGCGGGGCAGGGAGTCGTCGGCGTCCACCAGTGCGGCCTGCTGTGCCTCTGCCTCGAAGGCCGGCTGCACCGTTTCCGCCTCTTCCGCCGGCAGTGCCATCGGTGCACGGGTGGGGTTGATGTGCTCTTTCGCTGCCGGTTTGCCCGGTGCCGGGGCGCTCTTCCGCGCAGTTTCCTGCATTGCATCCTGCATCGTTTCCCGCGCCGCGTCGATGGTGAAATGCAGCGGGCCGCGCGGTTTTCTCTCGTTGCTCATGCCAGCGCCTCTCCCAGCAGGAAGTCGAGCATTGCATCCATGCGGATGTGCGGAAACGGCTGCGCCGGTTCCAGCGGCAGCGGCGCGGCCACGTCTGGCGGGCGGAAGCGCACGAAGCGCAGGCGCCCGGTGAAGTCCTCGCGCAGCACCGCGCGTGGATCTTCCGGCAAGTCGCCGGGAAACACCGCCGTTTCGCGCCTGCCGTCGAACTCTTCATCGCCCAGCCGTTGCCCCGCCTCCGGCACGCCGATGATGACGGGCAGCTCCTCGCCCTCGTGCCGCACCATGCCCTCGCGCGTGGCCCGCACCGCCGCCAGCGCCATCGTGCGGAACGAGGCACCGGCATATTCGGCGCGTTTTGCCGCCTCTTCCACCAGAAGTGCCAGGATTCGCTGCAGCCGCTCATGCTGGGCGGAGGGGATGAGGTCGGCTTGCGTGGCAGCGAACAGGATGCGGCGGATGCGGCGGGCAAACACGTGGGAGGAGCCGACGCGGAAGCTGGAGAGCACGAGCCTGAGCGTATCGCGCAGGTCATTGAGCGCGTGCTCGCCGGCGTTCAGGGCACCAATCACGTCCACCAGCACCAGTTGCGCGTCCAGCCGGGCAAAATGGCCGTAGAAGAACGGCCGCACCACATGCTGCACGTAGGCGCGGTAGCGGCGCTGCATCTCTGCCCGCAGGCTGCCGGCGGGCGGGTGTGCGCCCTGCGAATCGGGCAGCGGGCAGAAGGTGAGGGCAGGGGAGCCTTCCATGTCTCCCGGCATCAGGAAGCGCCCGGGCAGCAACGCGGCAAAGTGCCCTTCCTCGCGCTTGCAGCGGGAGAGATAGGCGCGGTAGGCAGATGCCAGCTTCTGCGCCGTTTCCTCCTCGTATGGCGCATCGGCATCGATGCCTTCCAGCAGCGACAGCCACTGTGCCGCCAGCGCCCGGCGTTGCGGCTGGCGCGCCGTGCCCAGCGCCAGATCGGAGAAGGCGGCAAAGTCCATGTCCAGCAGCGGCAGGTCCAGCAGCCACTCGCCGGGATAGTCCACCATGTCCAGCGCCAGCCGGTTGCGCTTCAGCCCGCGCGCCAGCAGGGCCTGCGGCTCGTATTCCAGCATCAGCCTCAGCTGCGCCATCTGCCGGGTGCTTTCCGGCCAGTGGCGTTCATCACCAGCGGTGAGCGCCGCCAGGTGTTCCTCGAAGGCAAAACGCGGCACCTGCGCATCGGGCTGCGGCTCGAGCCACGCGCGGCGGAGCCTGCCGGTGCGGGCGGCATCGAACAGCGGCATTGGCGCGCGGTTGACGAGGTTGTGCACCATGGCGGTGATGCACACCGTCTTGCCGGAGCGCGACAGGCCGGTGATGCCCAGCCGCAGGGATGGCGAGAACAGGTTGCGTGCCGCATCCGCCAGCGAGGCGGCGGCATAGCCCAGCTCGTCGGTAAGCCCCGTGTTCTTCATGCGTGGCCCTTGCCCCCTGGCATGGCGTTGCGCAAGCTGCGGCAGGATGCATGCTGCAGCTGCAAGCTGCCACAAGCTGCCAATTGCCCACGAGATGTCTTGCGTGCTGCATCATGCCCCGCGCATGCAATGCCCGCAAGGCAGGATTGCGCAGGCACGGGGCTTTTGCGCCGTTGCCGGGTGTTGCCTTGCGCGCGGGCAATGGTTAAAAGGGCGCGTCTGCCGCTTCTGCTGCCGATGGTGGCGAAGGGGTGGGCCTTGCTGGCGCTGGCTCGGGCTTGCGGGTTTCCCGAACATGAGCGTAGGCGCGACTGACTCTGGGTCGTCGCAAGGGGGCAGGAAGGCTTCCTGCGGCGATATGTTGACTGCTCACTGGAGGGTCGCCGACCATGAACATCCACACCAATGACCTGAGCAACCTCGACGTCGCACAGCTGGCGGCACGCGCACTGTTTCAGCCGCGGGCCTATTTCCTGTGTGCCGGGCATGGCGATGCCGAACGTCGCCTCGTGGCCTTCGACCAGGCGCTGCTGCGCGCCGGCATTGCCGATGTCAACCTGGTGCGCCTGTCTTCCATCGTCGGCCCGCAGGTGAAGCGCATCGAGCCGGTGAAGCTTGCACCGGGCCTGCTGGTACCCACGGCCTATGCCCAGTATTGTTCCGACGAGCCGGGGCAGGTCATTGCCGCTGCCGTTGCCATCGCCAAGCCGGACGATCCGGAACGTGCCGGTGTCATCATGGAATATTCCGATGCCGCACCGAAGGCCGAGGTGGAAGAAATCGTGCGCGGCATGGCCGAGGAGGCGATCGCCAACCGCGGCCTGAAGGTGGCGCACATGGAGAGCATCGCCGCCGAGCATGTGGTGGAAAGAAACGGTTGCGTGTTCGCCGGCGTGGTGCAGATCTGACAGCACCAGGGCAGCCTTTCCGCCATTCTCCGCCACGGCGGAACAGGCTGACAGAACATCCTGATACTTGCCTGCCCCATGAGCCCGTTTCGGCTCATGGGGCATCTTGCATCCGGGCTTGAATGGGCGCGGCTGCGCCGGCATCGTTTTTTCGTCAATGGCCACTACCCGTTCGCGTGGTGAAGGTAAGCGATGCCCAGTGGCTGACCCACACCGGCATGTCATTGACGGCTCGCTCGGCTGCTGCCTTGCCCGCCGCCTTGCCGGATGATGGCAAGGCGGGCTCCATGTGCACTGCATTGACGAGATAATCACGCCCTGCCTCTACGGGGATGGAAACAATACCCTCCACATTGCTGGTGAAGTGCCGGGGCCTTGCCTCTTCTCCCCGCTGCCCTGCAGGGCGGGAAAACACCTGCACATCCGTTTTTGCCAGTGGCTGTCCCTGCCACAGCAGCCGGATGCGCAGCATGCCCTTCCGCCTTGGCAGGTTGAAGGGGTCATCCAGCGCCACCAGCTCCAGCTTCAGCCCCAGCACCCTGTCTGCCGGCGGCTTGCCTGTGTCGGGCATCGTCGGGGGCGATGCCGCATGCCCGCGCCACAGCAGCGCCTTGGCATGGCGCACGTAGTGTTCGGTGAAGCCGCTGTCCGGCAGTCCCCGACGGCGGTGCAGCTCGGCAACGGCATGCAGCTTCTTTTCTTCCAGGAAAGCGAGGAACTTTTCCCAGCTGTCCCACGTGAGCGTCTCCGGCCGGGTCTGCAGGAACAGGATCTGTGCGCCCTCCACCCGGCTGGCGGCATCGAACATGGGCATGTCGCCAATGATGCGGGCATTGGGCCGTCTGCCCATTGCATCGATCACGCCCGCCGCCTGCACGGCATCGGGCAGCCACGGCAGGGAATCACCATTGAAGAACTGCCCGACACGTGCATCTGCCGTCAGCCGCGCGGTCAGCGGGGCAATGGGCTGCACGGGGTCGATCCAGTATTCATGGGCAGATGCAGCCTGTGGATGGCCGAAGACGCCTGCCTGCGCGCCCAGCAGGATCATCAGCGCCAGCAATCGCCCTGCACCGTGCCCGCGGGTTTGCCTGGCAGCCTGAAAGGGGGGCTGCAGAGCCTTGTCATCGCCGCCAGTGCATGAAGAGGACATGTCATGATGCAAGCGCATTTCGCCAACCTGAACGTTTTTTCGTTTTTGCCGCCACGGCCGGATCATATAAGGAAACTTCCTTGCCATGCATGACAAGATTGCAAGCCGGGGGTCTCATGCAGCACGCAGATCAGGCATGTCCGCTCACGCTCGAAAGGCGCAACGAGATGCTCTCTTCTTCAAGGAAATGCAGCGGCGCGATGCATCCGCTGACGTGGCTGATGGCATGGCTGGCGTGGCTGATGGCACCCGCCGTGTTGCTGGCACTGGCCATGTCGCTGGCATTCTCTCCTGCCGCACAGGCGCATGAGCTGCGTCCGGCCATTGCCGATGTGCGCGTGCAGGCCGATGGAACCTTGAACATGCGCATTCGCCTCAACCTGGAGGCCCTGCTGGCCGGCATCGGGCCTGAGCACCAGAACACGCAGGATGCGCCGCAGGCCGAGGAATACAACGCCTTGCGGAAACTGCCGCCGGAAGATTTGCAGGAGCGTTTCATGCAGCGCCGCGAGGAGATCATCGGTGCCATGGAACTGAAGGTGGATGGCAGGCGCGTGCCATTGGTGTTCGATACCCTGAAGGTGCCCCCGGTAGGGGATATTCGGCTGGCGCGCAGCAGCACGCTGGTTCTGCACGCGCGGCTGCCGCTGCCGGCGCAGGCCTTCACCTGGCGCTGGCCGCGCACCTTTGGCGACATCGTCTTGCGCGTGGCGCTGCCGCAAGGTGCGGCCGCCAATGGCGGAGATGCAGCCACCAGGACCGCCAGCGCCACGGACGCGGAGAACGCGGAATCCGGGCAGCAGGCAGGGAAGGGCGGATACGTCTTTGCCGGACTGGTGCGTGCCGGGCAGGAAAGCCCACCGATTTCGCTGCACGGCATCGAGCCGCCTTCCGGCTGGGACGTGTTCTGGCAATACGTGGTGGTGGGCTTCGAGCACATCCTGCCCAAGGGCATGGATCACATCCTGTTCGTGGTCGGCCTGTTCCTGTTTTCCGCCAGCATCGGCAGCCTGCTGTGGCAGATCAGCAGCTTCACGCTGGCGCACACCATCACCCTTGGCCTTGCCATGGCAGGCTACATTGCCGCCCCACCTGCCATCGTCGAGCCGCTGATTGCTCTTTCCATCGTCTACGTGGCAGTGGAGAACATGGTGCATGACCGCCTCTACGCGTGGCGTCCGCTGCTCATCTTCCTCTTCGGCCTGCTGCACGGGCTGGGGTTTGCTTCCGTCCTGACGGAGATCGGCATGCCCGAGGGTGCCTTCACGGCCGGGCTGGTGGGCTTCAACATCGGTGTCGAGCTGGGGCAGCTGGCGGTCATTGCCCTGTGTTTCCTTGCCGTGGGGCTGTGGTTTCGCCACAAATCATGGTATCGCAGCCGCATCACCGTGCCGGCATCGCTGGTGGTGGCAGCGATTGGTGCATGGTGGTTCCTCGAGCGCACGCTGCTGGCCTGACGGCATTCCCATGCCTTGTGCCGTCGGGTTGCGGCGTGCCCATGTGCATGACAACCCCGTTTTCCAGCAGCAGGGTACCGGCGGCATGAGCGATGATTCCTTCCGTTTCGAGCTGCAATGCACCGATGGTGCGGCGCGCCTGGGGCGCATTCATCTGCCGCGTGGCGTTATCCGCACGCCGGCCTTCATGCCGGTGGGCACGCAGGGAACGGTAAAGGGTATCTGGCCGCAGGACGTGCGTGCCGCCGGGGCCGACATCATCCTCGGCAACACCTATCACCTGATGCTGCGCCCCACGGCGGAGCGCATTCACGAGCTGTTTGGTTCGCTGCATGCCTTCATGCGCTGGGATGGGCCCATTCTCACCGATTCCGGCGGCTTTCAGGTGATGTCGCTGTCCTCCTTGCGCAAGATCACCGAAGAGGGTGTGCATTTCCGCTCGCACCTCGATGGATCGGCCCACTTCATGTCGCCGGAGCGCAGCATGGAGATCCAGCACCTGCTCGATTCCGACATCCGCATGCAGCTGGATGAAGTGATCGCCCTGCCGGCCACGGTGGAGGAGCAGGCCCGCGCCATGCAGCGCTCGCTGCGCTGGGCGGCGCGCTGCCGCGAGGCCTTCGAGCGCCAGCAGGCCATGGGCCGCGCCATCTTCGGCATCGTGCAGGGCGGGGTGGAAGAAGAGCTGCGCGCGGCATCGGTGAAGGGGCTGCTTGAAATCGGCTTTCACGGCTACGCCATCGGCGGACTGGCGGTGGGCGAGGGGCAGGAGACGATGCTGCGCATGGTGGAATACACCGCTGCGCTGCTGCCGGCGAAGCAGCCGCGCTACCTGATGGGCGTGGGCACGCCGGAAGACCTGCTGGAAGCCGTGGCACGCGGCGTGGACATGTTCGACTGCGTGATGCCCACCCGCGCCGGGCGGCACGGGCAGGCCTTCACCCGCTTCGGCAAGCTGAACCTGCGCAATGCCCGCTTTGCCACCGACACGCGGCCGCTGGACCCCGGAAACCCGCATCCGGCACTGGGCGGCTACAGCCGCGCCTACCTGCATCACCTGGTGAAGGCTGGCGAGCTGCTGGGGCAGATGATCCTGAGCCTTGCCAACATTGCCTATTATCAGCAGCTCATGGCCGGCATGCGGGAAGCCATCAGCCAGGGCACTTTCGAGCAGTTTCGCCAGCGCACGAAGGAGCAATGGCAGGCCGGCCTGCCGGATTGAAGGGCGAGGCCATCCTGCCTGATCTGCAGCTTGCGTGGGGGAGGTTGCGCATGCCTTTCCGGCAGTGTGAATGCCTTCCGCTCCTGGAAGCGTGCAGTCATCCGGTCATCACTGCCCTTGCCACATCAGCACCACGGAAGCTGCCAGCAGCAATCCCATGATGCGGTTGAACCAGAGGAGCTGTTGCGGCTTCAGCAACCGCCCGGCAAGTGTGCCCATGAATGCCCAGCTGCTGGCGGTGATGGTGCCGATGATGGTGAACATGGCGGCCATCAGCAGCATGTCTTCACGATAGCCGATATTGCGCCCGGCATAGACACCCATCATGGCCATGACCATGCTCCATGCCTTCGGGTTTACCCACTGAAAGGCCGCCATCTGCCAGAATCCTGGCGGATTGGCCGTTGTGGCCTCATTGGCTGCAAGCTCCACCGGGCTTGTGGCGATGCGCCATGCAAGATACAGCAGCCAGCCGCTGCCCAGCCACTTGAGGATTTCGGCCAGTTGCGGATATTGCCGGAACACCCCGGCCAGCCCCAGCCCGGCGGCGGCAATCATGAAGGAGAACCCCAGCGACACCCCGAGGATGGCCGGCACCGCCCGGCGCAGCCCGTAACCGGCGGCAATGCTGGCAAGGATGAGGTTGTTGGGCCCCGGTGTGCCCGCGGCCGCAAGGCCAAAGGCGATGAAGGC
>Ga0256839_1000407_pt1 | contig 55654 bp, 50 predicted proteins | sample 354166metaG_FD_185968 | JGI IMG/M metagenome (GOLD analysis project Ga0256839, IMG submission 185968) | Hydrothermal vent microbial communities from Mid Atlantic Ridge, Atlantic Ocean - 354-166 | ecosystem: Environmental > Aquatic > Marine > Hydrothermal vents | place: Atlantic Ocean: Mid... | reverse complement strand
CATCGTTAACCTCATTTCCGCCTCCTGTTTTTCCTTTCTCCAGGAGACTATTCTTCATATCTTTCGTCAAGATTTCTTTTTTGAGGCAACGATACCTTTTCGTTTCGATTTTTTTTGAGGCAATTCGAATAATTGACAGACAGAACAAAAAGTTGTAGGATTTCACCATATTATCGAAATCATCCTTACAGTTGCATAAACGGGCAGAGGAGTCCTATTTTATGCTACTGTAAGGTGTATTCTATAGACTGGAAAAAACCTGATAACAACAAGAAGGAAGGGAAAAAATGAAAAATTTAAAGGCATCCTTAGCAGTATTTTTTCTGTTTGCTGTGACCGGCATCAGCTTCGCAAAGCCCGCGCAGCCGGAAATGCATTCATTGGAAATAGGCCCCCAGGTGTCACATATCAGATATGAGGAACCGGATGTAATGGAGGAAAAAGGTGTCATGTATGGCATAACCGGCTCCTATGCTTATCACAACAAGTTCATGCTGAAGCTACAGGGTGGATACAGCCTTGGACAGTTGGACTACAAAAATTCGGGGACCATTGATAATATAGACAATTACATGATTGAACTCAGAGGATTGGGAGGCTATGATATCCCGGTATTGAAAAGAACCGTACTTACACCTTACATAGGCCTGGGCTACAGATATCTGAACGACGACTCAAGCGGGATGATTTCATCGACAGGGGCACATGGTTATGAAAGAGAATCAACATACTACTACAGCCCCGTAGGAATTGAGGCCGTCACTCAGTTAAATAACGGATGGTCTCTCGGTCTGACCGTCGAGTATGACCTTTTCTTGGAGGGGAAACAGAAGAGCCGTCTCAGTGATGTCGACGCCAGGTTTTCCGACCTTGAGAACGACCAGCATCAGGGCTATGGATTGAGGGGTTCGGTGAGACTCCGGAAAAAGGGCAGGAATGTGGATTTCGTGATGGAACCATTCATAAAATACTGGGACATAGATAAATCGGAAGAGTCGTTCATTACAGTTTCCGGTTCCATTTGGGGATACGGGTGGGAACCGGAAAACAATTCCACGGAATTCGGCATCAAGCTTGCGGCAATATTCTAAACCTTAATGTTGCATAAGCCGGCAGGAGAGTCCGCCGTAACACCTCCGGACTCTCCTGACCGCAAGCGGCGTTTTTATGCCACTGTAAGGTAAACACTGTTGATGAACTTATTATTTCTTGGACATTCGCTGATAGAGTATTTTGACTGGCAGGAAAGATTCCCGGCGCATAATGCCCTGAACCTCGGGGTTGCCGGTGAAACCGTGGAAGGTCTTCTCTCACGGGTACTGAAGATAAAAGATGTCTGTCCCCGGGCGGACATGATATTTATCATGACAGGGATAAACAATGTCGCAATGGGGGATGCGGATTTTTTCGGAACCTACAGGGTGATCCTCGAAAAACTCTCCTCGTACTATCCCGGCGCAAAGGTGTTCGTGCACTCCATCCTGCCCGTGGCAGTGGATTTCATGACCAACAAACCCGTCCTTGAGGCGAATGCCCGCCTGAAGGAACTGGCTGAAGCTTCGGGCGCGGAGTACCTGGATATATACAGCAGGTTTGTCGACGGACGCGGCGAGCCGGTGAGAGAGCACCTGCTGGATGACGGCGTGCACCTGACACGCCGTGGATATGCCGTATGGTCAGGGGTGTTGGAGGAGATAATAAAATCCTCCTCTTAGCTTCACTGTTGCGTAAAGCTTTTCCGCAGGATTCCCCTGCCCGGGGGCTGGATTTTGTACAACTGCATGGTAAACTTCACTTCGCAGAGACATGAAAATTCGGGCGGCTCCCTTTGCCTGTCCATGCATCATCAGAGGGCAACGTCACTTCTTCTTAAGAACCATGTCGGCCATGATCTTTCTATCCTGGCAGAAGAGCTTTTTCACCCTACCGCGGAATTCCTCCTCTGTAAGGCGGCTCTTATGCGTGCCGACCACCACCTTGATATCAGGGAACGCCTCTTCAAGCGCCTTCCTGTATTTCCCGGTGAAAGGGCAAAGGGCCTTTATACAGTAAGTAAAATGTACGGCGTCAACACCGAATTCAGTAATTCCCCTTATCCGCTGAAGAAGCTTGTCTGCACCGGTCAGTGTCGGACACCCGGGACAATTGATGATCCCCACCAGCTCAAGAAGCTCTCCGGCGGGATACTTTGCAAAGGCCCCCGCGCGTTTGCGCAAATCAGCAAGACAACTCGCAGAGGAACATCCGAGGTCCTGTGTTGCACTGGAACAGGTTAATATGCCGATTCTTGCCATTATGATCTCCTTTCTTCCGTTGGATGCCACATTCTGGTTAACCTTACAGTTGCATAAAACCACCGCCTGGGGGCAGGGGGAGCCGGAGGTTTTACGCCGGACCCCCCTGCCGGCTTATGCAACATTAAGGTGAAATATCTACATCTTCTTGTTTGCAAGCCTGACCCTGACCGTCTCAGCGTGCGCCTGAAGCCCTTCGACCTCCGCCAGGGTCTGAACCGCATGCGCGAGCCCTGCAAATCCGGATTTCGAGGCATTGATAAGGCTTGTGCGTTTCATGAAATCGTACACTCCCAGCGGAGATGAAAACCTTGCAGTGCCCCCGGTCGGAAGCGTGTGGTTGGGACCCGCCGAATAATCGCCGAGTGGCTCCGGAGACCACTTGCCGAGAAACACCGCCCCCGCGTTTTTTATCCGCGGCAGGAGAGCCGCCGGTTTCGCGGTCATCACCTCGAGATGTTCGGGCGCTATCCGGTTTGCGATGTCAACCGCGCTGCGGAGGTCGTGTGTGATGATTATTGCGCCGTACCTGTTGAGTGATTTCCCGATGATATCCTTTCTTCCAAGATTCTTCGCCTGTCTCGCCAACTCCGCCTTCACTTCAGCGGCAAGACCCGCTGAATCCGTGATCAGGACAGATGATGCCATCTCGTCATGTTCCGCCTGGCTGAGCAGGTCCGCGGCGATGAATGAAGGATCGGCCGTACCGTCGGCGATTATCAGTATCTCGCTGGGGCCTGCCACCATGTCGATGCCCACCTGGCCGAATACCATCTTCTTTGCAACCGCGACATATATATTCCCCGGCCCCACGATCTTGTCCACCCTTTTTATCGTCTCCGTGCCGAAGGCCAGCGCGGCCACGGCCTGCGCGCCCCCCGTCATGTATACCTCGCTCACTCCGAGCAGGTTTACCGCTGCGGCCACGTGCGGATTAAGCCTCCCCCCGGGCGCCGGCACGCACAACGCAATCTCCCTCACACCAGCCACCTGTGCGGGGATCACATTCATCAGGACGGTCGACGGATAAGCCGCTTTCCCGCCGGGCACATATACACCGACCCTCTCAAGCGGTCTTATTATCTGCCCGAGCGTGACGCCGCCCGCGGAATAACGCCATGACCTCTCTTTCTGGCGCTCATGAAATTCTCTTATCCTCCCGGCCGATTCTTTCAGGGCCTTCAGGAAGTTTTTATCAACGTTTCTTGAGGCGGACCCAATCTCTTTTTTGCCGATGGAGAGTTTATCGAGCCTTACCGAGTCGAACTTTTCCGTGTACCTCATGACGGCCCGGTCCCCCTGCCTTTGAACGTCTGAAATGATCTTTCTTACAACCCTCTGTATCCCGTCTTCCCCGACCGGGAAAGACGCCCTCTGCTTGAGGGTCCCTATAAAGGCGTCGATCCGGTCTTCTCTGATGATTTTCATCTTGTCTTTTCCTGTGTGTGGTTTGCGTGGCACCCGGTTTCCGGCCGGCAATGTCTTAATTTTACCAGCCGCGAAGGCATAAAGCAAAGTGCGCCTTCCCGCCTCGTGGACCGGCGCATACGGATTTGGCAGGGGCATATATATTAAAATACTTCTCGGCGTTGCATAAACGGACAGGAGCAGCCTGCCGTGAAAACTTTTTATAAACCGGCTGAATTCGGCAGAACATGGTCACAGACAAGGTCATTATCATACTCGGGCCGACGGGCGTGGGCAAAACAGGCTTTTCAATCCTTCTTGCAAAGGCGCTGGATACGGAAATCATAAGCGCCGACTCCATGCAGGTCTACCGGCATATGGACACGGGCACCGCCAAACCCTCCCCCGCCCAACTGAAGGCAGTGCCGCACCGTTTAATCAATATACTGCCGCCGGATGAATCGTTCAGCGCCGGCCTGTTCAGGCAGAAGGCGGTGGAAGCCATCAATGAACTGCACGGCAGGGGGCGCATCCCTGTAATCGTGGGCGGCACAGGGCTCTACATAAGGTCACTGACCATGGGCCTCTTTGAAGGCCCGTCCGCCGACTGGTCACTGCGGCGTGATTTAATGGAAGATGAAAGGCGCTTCGGCGGGGGATACCTCTACAATAAACTCCGGGCGCTCGACCCCGGGGCCGCGGCCGGCATACAACCCAATGACCTCAGGAGGATTGTACGCGCGCTTGAGGTGTCCATCAAGGAAAAAAAGGCGATATCAGAGGTCCGCCGCGTGATGACAAGGCCTTCGGATTACGACTTTATAAAGATCGGCCTGTCAAGGGACAGGAAAGAGCTTTACCACCTTATTGAAAAGAGGGTTGATAAAATGATGGAAAGCGGCCTGCTGGAGGAAACGCGGAGACTCCTTGGGATGAAGCCCGACAGAACGGCCATGCAGGCCATTGGTTACAAGGAGATGAAGATGTATCTCGACGGCCTCGTTGACCTGGATGAGGCGGTGAGACTTGTGAAAAAGCGGACGAAGATGTATGCAAAGAGACAGTTTACATGGTTCAGGAAGGAGCCGGATATACACTGGGTGGATATAACCGGCATTATGGAGGCGGATGAAATCTTTGCAAAAGTGTTAAATGATGTTAAAATTCTTGGGAAGCCCGGGGCCGGGAACCGGATCCGCCCGTAATGCCGCATAAACGGGCGGCGCCCCCGCCCCTCCGGCAAATGTCCCGGTGCAACTGTTAACCTTAATGTTGCATAAGGCGGGCGGTATTTTATGTCACTGTAAGGTAAACGCAAATATCAAAAGAGGTTGAAATGAACAACAAAGAGCGCAAGCTGCAGGACCTTTACCTGAACTATCTGAGAAAGGAAAAGATCGCCGTTACGGTCTATCTTGTAAACGGTGCCCGTTTAAAGGGGATTATAACCGGGTTCGACAATTTCATCGTCCTGTTGAAACAAAACACCCGGCAGCTTATTTACAAGCACGCCATATCCACGATCTCGCCTGAAAAGGAGATCGAGATAAGGCTTCAGGAAGAAAGGGAGGGCTAAACAGGCTCCTTTGTCATTTCCGGTCATTCCCTCCGGCGGTGCGCCGGGGGGAGACGTCCGGGGAAAGATTCCGGACAGGCCGGAACGACAGAGCGCCGGACCGTTGCAATTATGAAAGAAACTCAGGGGAATCCGCTGCTGACAGTTGATGTAATCATTGAGGTGGAAGGCGGGATAGTCCTTGTCAAAAGGAAGAACCCCCCTCCGGGCTGGGCCATACCCGGAGGGTTTGTGGATTACGGTGAATCCCTTGAGCATGCGGCCTGCCGGGAGGCCAGGGAAGAGACGGGTCTTGACATAAACCTCGTAAGGCAGTTTCACACTTACTCGGACCCCGAGAGGGACCCGAGGCACCATACGGTCTCCACCGTCTTCATAGCCACTGCCTCCGGCAAACCGAAGGGCGGGGACGATGCAAAGGAGGCAAGGGTTTTCACCAGGGACAACCTCCCGGAAGAAATCGCCTTTGATCACAGGCGGATACTCGAGGATTATTTCAACGGCAGGTATTGAAAAAGGAGTTATAAGCACCGGTTTAAGGCAACCCTTAACCTCAATGCCGCATAAACGTGCGGAGGAGTCCGCCGGAAAACCCCCGGACTCCCCTGCCCGCGGGCGGCATTTTTATGCCACTGTAAGGTAAAGGCATCATGTCTCCTGTAAGTCCGGCAAAGGAAAAAGCGCTCCGGGAGAAACTCGAAAGCCTCGGTGTTTTCGAGAAGGATATCAGGGAGTCATTTATCCGCTCCAGGGGCAAAGGGGGACAGAATGTCAACAAAACCTCCACCTGCGTTTATCTCAGGCATATCCCCACGGGAATTGAGGTGAAATGCCGGAAGGAACGCTCGCAGAGCCTGAACCGCTATCATGCGAGGGTGCTCCTGTACTCAAAGATAGAGCGCCTGGTCAGGGGCAGGAAAAGCGAAGAGGAGCAGCGCATTGCAAAGATAAGGGGGCGGAAGCGCAGGCGCTCAAAGAGGGCGAAGGAAAAGATGCTTGAAGAGAAGAGGTTGCAGTCGATAAAAAAGACCGAACGTTCGTTCAGATATGTTCCGGACGAATATTAGCCCCGGCGGGGGCGCTGTTTTTTTGCAATATACAGCGTTTCCTGATATATTTATACATCTTGACCTTAATGTTGCATAAACCGGCGGGAGAGTCCGGCGTAAAACTTTAATATAGAGCGATAAGATGAGATTCCTGCAAAAGTGTGAAAATGTCTGCATGTGTCATTTCGACCGGAGGGAGAAATCTTCCGGCGGCGATGAATTATAAAGACCTCTCTCTCCGTTCGAGGTGACAGGGAGACGGCTTATGCGAGAGCCCCGGAAAATTGAAATAAGCGGTTGCAGGAGGAATTCACCCCCCGGTGAGACGCCGGGCGACATGTTGTATGCCGTGCAGAGGCTCCGCTGATGTATTGCAGGTAAAGCTTTTCCGTCGATCCGACCTGCCCTCCCGGCGGTATTTTATGCCGCCTGTGCCACTGTAAGGCAGGTTTGCAGAGACAATTATTCAGGAGGATGAATTGAGCAGAAAAAGGATTTCCATTGAACCGGCGGACAGGGTGAAGAACCTGCCGCCTTATCTGTTTGCAACTATCGACAGGATGAAGGAAAAAGCGGTCGGCAGAGGGGTCGATCTCATTGATCTGAGCATAGGCGACCCTGACACGCCCACGCCCCGCCACATTGTGGAGAGGATGAGAAAGGCGGTGAAGAACCCGCAGCATCATCAGTATCCTTCATATGCCGGCATGCTCTCCTTCAGGGAAGCGGCGGCGGACTGGTTCAGGAAGAGATTCAATGTCTCCCTGAACCCCGGGACAGAGATTCTTTCCCTGATCGGCTCGAAAGAGGGCATCGGCCATTTGCCCCTCGCCTTTATCAACCCGGGTGATGTTGTGCTGGTCCCTTCTCCGGGATACCCTGTTTATCCTGTCGCCGCCCTGTTCGCCGGCGGGAGGAGCCATGCCATGCCCCTGCTGGAGAAGAACGGGTATCTTCCGGATTTAAAGGCAATCCCCCGCGGTGTTCTCAAAAAGGCAAAACTCATGTTTATAAATTATCCCAACAACCCCACCGCCGCTGTTGCGGGCAGGGCCTTTTACAAAGAGCTTGTCGAATTCGCCGCCCGCCACAATATCCTTGTATGCCATGACGCGGCCTATTCGGAGATTTATTACGACGGCAGAAAACCCCTGAGTTTTCTGCAGGTGCCGGGCGCCAAATCAGTGGGGATTGAATTCCACTCACTTTCAAAGACATACAACATGGCCGGATGGAGGATAGGTTTTGCCGCGGGTAACAGGGAGGCAATAGCCGGGCTCGGCAGGATCAAGACCAATCTTGACTCCGGTATTTTCCAGGCCGTTCAGGAGGCAGGCATCGAGGCGCTGAAAACGGATGACAAGGTTCTCGGAAAGATAAGGGACATGTACCGGGAGAGAAGGGATGTCCTGTATGAAGGACTGACCGCCCTCGGCCTTGAAGTCAGAAAACCAGTGGCTACCTTCTATCTCTGGGCAAAGGTCCCCCCCGGCTTTACCTCCACGGATTTCACAGTCCGCCTGCTCAACAAGGCGGGTGTTCTGACAACGCCGGGCAACGGCTTCGGGGAGCCCGGGGAGGGTTATGTGAGATTCGCCCTGACGGTACCAGTCAGGAGGATGAAAGAGGCGGTGGACAGGATAGGCGAGGCGCTTTAGCTTCAGCCGGAGCATTCAGTATCCGATCAGCCCAGCAGCCGGTTCTGTATCGTGTAATGTGTCAGCTGCGCGTTGTTCTTCATGCCCATCTTGCACAGGATGCGGGTACGGTAGGTGCTGATGGTCTTGACGCTCAGCGACAGCTCCGAGGCGATCTCCTTCACCGTCTTTCCCGAGGCGATCATGCACATCACCTCAAACTCGCGGTCCGAGAGTGTCTCGTGCAGCAGTTTCCCTGAACCGTTCTCCATGTGACAGGCGAGGGTTTCGGCAAGCGAGGGACTGATGTATTTCCTGCCGGAGGCGACTTTCCGCACGGCATCAAGCAGTTCATCCGCATTGCTTCCCTTTGTCAGGTATCCGTATGCGCCGGCCTTTATTGCGCGCACGGCATAGTGGTCTTCGGGATGCATGCTCAGCATCAGGATTTTAAGTGACGGCTTGTCGTTTCTCAGTTGTTTCAATACATCCAGTCCGCTCCTGCCCGGCATGGAGATGTCCAGCAGGATTACGTCGTAATCCCTCTCCCAGGCTTTCCGCAGGACTTCCTGGCCGGCGGCAGCCTCATCAACGGCAATGACATCCGGCATCTCCGACAGAATCCGCCTGAGACCTTCCCTGACAAGTGCATGGTCATCGGCTACGAGTATTCTCATCACCGTCTTTCCCCTTCCGTCACTGAACAGTTGCATAAAACACCGCCCGCGTGCAGGAGAGTGCGGGGGGCCCGGCGGGCTTCCCTGCACGTTTATGCCGCATTGATGTATAGAGGCGCTTTTCAGCCTCACGGCAGGATAATTCCCTCCGGGCCGGTACATGCACCGGCCTCTTCATGCAACATCAGTTTAAAATTCAGGAATGAATAAAGAATGCCCCCCGCGTTCTTGCTTAGAATTTATCACTAACCGCTTTGAATTGTCAATTTGCCCCTGCACGCCGTCAATTCTCTCCACATCCCGGCTCCGGCGCGCCGGCCTTGCCTTAGGTTGATGCTTCTGCTACAATGACATCAGCCCGGTAACAGTAACTTCTTGACCTTAATGTTGCACAAGCCGGCAGGGGAGTCCGCCGTAAAACCTTTATAAAGCGATGGGATATCGGAAACATGTCTTTATTGCAGGACGTAACGGAGAGTGAGATTCCAAAGGATGTCGATAAGCCGTGCGGAATACTCTCCAAGGTATCGCGGATAAAGCTTTTCCGCCTGACTCCCCTGCCCGCGGGCGGCATTTTTATGCCACTGTAAGGTTGATTTACCGGCACATAAGGCGGAACTCCCTGTTTCCTATGGAAGACTTATCGCTGCACATTCTCGACATCGCGGAAAACTCGATAACAGCGGGCGCGGACAGGATAAAGATAAGGATAGTTGAGGATATCAAAAAGAATCTTCTCCTTTTAGAGATATCCGACAACGGCAGGGGCATGGACAGGGAAATGCTGGAACATGCCCGCGATCCTTTCCATACCACGAGGACCACAAGACGGGTGGGCATGGGGATCCCCCTGCTCGCGCAGGCCGCAAGGGAAAGCATGGGAGATATAGATATAAAGACCGAAGAGGGAAAGGGCACCACCGTCACCGCCACCTTCCGCTATGACCACATAGACAGAAAACCCCTTGGTGATATCGCGCAGACCATGGCCGTGCTTATCGCCTCCAACCCTGATATCGATTTCATATTCGAACATGAGAGAAACGGCAGGACATATCTTCTGGATACATCTGAAATAAAAAGGGAACTGGACGGTGTGCCCGTAACCACACCCGAGGTGATAAAAATTATTAAAGACGATATAAGTACGTGGCTAAATAGTACAGGTAATATGATAGAATAACGTTCAACATCAATGCAAGAACTTAACATATAAATTTACATTTTTTATACCTGCGTTGCGTGTTACGAGTTCCGTACTACGGTCTATTGTGAAAACTCGCACTCCGCGGCCGGTTTATAAGGAGGGTGTATATGGAAAAAAAGGGGAAGATTTTAATACTTGATGACGACCCTGTTGTAACATTAAGCTGCAAGAGGATTCTCGGCGCCGAAGGCTACAGCATCTCGACCGTTGAGAAAGGAGAAGACGCCCTCAATAAACTGGCAAAGGAAGACTTTGACCTGCTGATTTCCGATATAAGGCTCCCCGATATAAGCGGAATGACCGTGCTCAAGGAGGCGCGGATAATCAAACCCGGCACCGATGTCGTCATGATTACAGGCTATCCCACCCTTGAGGATGCAAAGGAGTCGACAAGGCTCGGAGCGGAGCAGTACCTCGAAAAACCGTTTACACCCGAGTTCATGATCAATGTCGCAAAAAAGATATTCGACAAGAGGGGATGGATACTCAGGCAGGCCTTCATCGATGAATTCAGGGACTCCGTGGTTTCCCTCAGGGACAAGGAAAATCCCGTTATCTTCTACAAGGAAGGCACGTGGGCAAGACCGACGAAAAACGGGCTATGGGAAATGGGCTGCGACCTCAGGTACTGGCTTCTGACGGGCAACCTCATGTATGTTGAATTCATAAAGGGCATAGACAAACTCAAGGCCGGCCAGCCTTTTGCGAGAATATATTCGAGCAGCGGACAGGGAAGCGACCTGCTTTCACCCATGAATGCCGAGCTGAGGGAGATCAATACCAAGGCGAACGATGTTATGGCCGCTTTACTCAAGGAACATCTCTCGGAGGGCTGGTTGTTATGGCTGGCAAGGGTATTCCCTTTGGAGACGTGAGCCGGATAATAACCAATCCCTGACAGAAACAATAACAGACACAGCGGGGGGAGGGAATCATGTTTGAAATTCTAAAAAAACAGGAGTTGTCGGAGAATATAACCCTGTTTGAAATCGACGCAAAAGACATTGCAAAAAAAGCGGAGCCCGGCAATTTCATCGTCCTCAGGATACACGAGGAAGGGGAGAGAATCCCGCTGACCATAGCGGACTTCGACAGGGAGAGAGGAACCCTGACCACCGTCTTCCAGAAGGTAGGCAAGACCACTCATCACCTCGGAACACTAAATGAAGGGGATTTCATATCCGACGTGATAGGCCCCCTCGGCATCAATTCCCACATAGAGAATTTCGGAAAGGTGGTATGCGTCGGCGGGGGTGTGGGTATAGCTCCCGTTTATCCCATAGCAAGGGCGTTGAAGCATGCCGGCAATCATGTCTTTTCAATCATAGGCGCAAGGACGAAGTCCCTCCTGTTCTGGGAGGACAGGATGCGGCAGGTCTCGGACGAGCTGATCGTCACAACGGATGACGGCTCCTGCGGCAGAAAGGCAGTTGTGACCATTCCCCTTGAAGAGCTCCTGAAGGAGCACACCGACATAAAGCTGGTGATCGCCATCGGCCCCGCCATAATGATGAAATTCGTCTGCAAGACAACGGAGAAATACAATGTAAAGACCGTGGTCAGCCTGAACTCGATCATGATCGACGGCACAGGGATGTGCGGCGGTTGCAGGGTGGAGGTCGGGGGTGAGACAAAGTTCTGCTGCGTGGACGGTCCGGACTTTGACGGACATAAGGTCGACTTCGACCTGCTCATGGAAAGACAGAAAATGTATCTTGACGAAGAAAGAACGGCCTTCGAGAGATACAAGGCGGCGTTAGGGGGGTGACATGGGAACAGAACCTGAAAAACAGGACAAAAAGACAAAAACCAGGGTAAGGATGAAGGAGCAGGAGCCCGCGGAAAGGGCCCGGAATTTCAGGGAGGTCCCTTTCGGATACACCCCTGAGGAAGCGGTGGAGGAGGCATCAAGATGCCTTTCATGCAAAAATCCTCCGTGCAGGGAAGGCTGCCCCGTGGAGGTTGAGATACCGCAGTTCATCAGACTTATCAAGGAAGGGAATTTCCTTGAGGCATGCTATACGATCAAACAGAAAAACGCCCTGCCCGCTGTATGCGGAAGGGTATGCCCGCAGGAAAACCAGTGCGAAGCCCGCTGTATCGTGGGCAAAAAGGGCGATCCCGTTGCCATAGGCAACCTCGAGAGGTTCGCTGCTGATTACGAGGCTGAAAAAGGCGAGGTCAGGATACCGGAGAAACCCCGTGCCACGGGCAGGAAGGTCGCCATCATAGGCTCGGGCCCCGGCGGCCTGACATGCGCCTCGGACCTTATAATGTCCGGCCACGAGGTTACCATGTTCGAGGCATTGCACAAGCCCGGAGGAGTGCTGGTCTACGGCATACCGGAGTTCAGGCTGCCGAAGGTGATCGTGGAGAGGGAAGTCGGCTACATAAGAAAATTAGGAGTCGAGGTAGTGACCAATGCCGTGATCGGCAGGCTCTTTACCGTGGATGAACTACTGAATGAAAAAGGCTATGATGCATGCTTTATCGCCACAGGGGCGGGGCTGCCCATGTTCCTCGGCATACCCGGGGAAAACTTCAACGGTGTCTACTCCGCCAATGAATTCCTGACAAGGGCCAACCTGATGAAGGCATATCTCTTCCCTGAATACGACACGCCCATAAAGAGGCCCGGGAGGGTTGCCGTGTTCGGGGCAGGCAACGTGGCAATGGACTCCGCAAGGGTTGCACTGCGGCTCGGGGCGGAGAAGGTGTACCTTGTCTACCGGCGTTCAGAGGCCGAGATGCCCGCGAGGAAGGCGGAGATACACCATGCAAAGGAAGAGGGCGTGGAGTTCGTGCTCCTGACCAATCCCGTGAGGTTCCTTGATGACGGCAACGGGAATCTTCGCGCGGTTGAATGCATAAGGATGGAGCTTGGAGAGCCTGATGAAAGCGGCAGGAGACGGCCGGTTCCCGTGGAGGGCAGCGAGTTTGAAATGGAGATAGACGTGGCCATCCCCGCGCTCGGCGCAAAGGCGAATCCGCTCCTGCTGAAAACCCTGCCCGACCTCAGACTGAACAGGAGGGGTTATATAATCGCTGAGGAAGAGACCGGCATGACATCCAAGAGGGGCGTGTTCGCCGGGGGCGATATAGTCACGGGCGCTGCAACGGTTATCCTGGCAATGGGCGCCGGCAAAAAAGTGGCAAGGGCGATAAACGGATATCTTAAATGGAAATACTGGGATGTCAGCGGTTTTATAGAGCAGTAATGCCGGTTGTTTGATGCCCCTCCGCCCTTAAACCGAAAGGGTGAGACTCCTTTCAAGCTGAGTGGAGGGTTGCTTGCGAACTTTAATGTTGCATAACCCCGGCATTTTTATGCGTAAGTGTGTGGAATAATGTTAATTACTCAAGTTAAACATAAAGGAGGGTCTGCTGATGGCTGATGACATCAAAATCCTGGTGGTGGATGACGAGCCTGTGGTGATAAAAAGCTGCAAGAGAATTCTTGAGGCTGAAGGATACAACATTGACGGGGCCTCGGGCGGGAGAGAGGCTATAATTGCAATGGAGCAAAAGCCGTACGACTTTGTTATTACCGACCTCAAGATGCCGGAGGTGGACGGCATAACCCTCATAAAGTGGATAAAGAAATCAAGGCCGGAGACGGGTGTTCTCATCATCACCGGGTATCCCTCGCAGGAGACGATCAAGGATGCGCTTGAACTCGGGATCATAGACTATGTTCCCAAGCCATTTACCCCCGTGGTGTTGATGGACGTTGTCGCCAGGGCCATAGAGTGGAAGCAGAAGAGCGTCCCTGCCGAGGCAAAGAAAAAAGAGGAAGAGTTTCCGCCCTCCATGATGGCCGAGCTGGACAGGATGATAAGCAGTTACAGGGACAAGCCGGGCAGCCTTATACCGGTCCTGCAGAGGGCACAGGAGATAGTGGGATACCTCCCGCCCATTGTGCAGAAACGGATATCAAAGGGGCTGAACATACCCGCGGCCGAGGTCCACGGCGTGGTGTCTTTTTACTCGTTCTTCACCATGCAGCCCCGCGGCGACCATATCATCAAGGTCTGCCTCGGCACTGCATGCTATGTAAAGGGCATTGATGAAGTGCTGGACAAGATAAAGGAGAACCTGCATATCGGCGTCGGTGAGATAACAGAGGACAGGAAATTCTCACTCGAGGCCGTGCGCTGCCTCGGCGCCTGCGGCCTTGCGCCGGTCATGGTCATTGACCATGATACCCACAGCGCGGTGACTCCCAAGAAAGTAATGCAGATTATTGATGAATACAGGACAGTGGGGGCAAAGGCCTGACAACCCACGTAAAACACGGAAGGGGGAATAAAATGCCGAGACTCACGATAGATGACTTAAAGAAAATCAAGGAGCAGCACAAGGCGACCTTTGCCGTCAGGGAAGGCGGCTACAGGGCGAAGGTCACGGTTCATATGGGAACATGCGGTATAGCAGCGGGCGCACGGACGATTATGACCGCCCTGATGGACGAGATGGCAAAGGCCGACGTCAAGGATGTGATCGTCACCACGTCCGGCTGTGCGGGCCTGTGCAGCAGGGAGCCCATGGCGACCGTGGAGATAGCGGGCGGCCCTCCGGTCAAATACGTCGAGCTTAACGAAAAAAAGATAAAAGAGATATTCGACGAGCATATCCTCAAGGGCAACGTGGTTGAGAAATACGCCATGGTTGTCGGAAGCGAAACAACGTATTAAAAAAGTGCCGGTCAACGTTCACCTTAATGTTGCATAAACCGGCAGGCTCTCCTGCCCGCCGGGGGTGTTTTTATGCTACTGGTAAGGTTCAATCCGTCTGCAGAGACCGGCAGCGCGGCGCCGGCACTGAAAAAAAAAGGAGACAGGGATGGGAAGATTTCGTGCGAACTTAATGGTATGCGCAGGAAGTGGTTGTGTGGCGACCAAGTCCCTCAAGGTCAAGGAAGCCTTTGAGAAAGAACTGAAAAAGAGGGGGCTTGAAAACGAGATAGACGTGGTCCTGACAGGCTGCAACGGCTTTTGCGCCCAGGGGCCGATAATCACGGTCCATCCTGATGAAATATTCTACGAAAAGATACAGGTTGAGGACGTGCCGTACCTGGTCGAGGAGCACTTCGTCAAGGGCAGGCCCGTTGAAAAATTCATGTACAAGGAGCCCACCGGGAAGCTCACCATTCCGAGCATGCACGAGATACCGTTTTTCAAACACCAGGTGCTCAGGGTGCTGAGGAATAAAGGAATCATCGATCCCGAAAAGATAGAGGATTACATCACACGGGACGGTTATCTCGCCTCTGCAAAGGCCGTCACGGAGATGACCCCCCGGGAAATAATAGAGGTCGTAAAGGACTCGGGCATCAGGGGCAGGGGCGGCGCCGGCTTTCCCACCGGCGTTAAATGGGAATCCTGCGCGAGGATGGTTTCGGACCGGAAGTACATGTGCTGCAACGGCGACGAGGGAGACCCCGGCGCATTCATGGACCGGTCCATCATGGAGGCCGACCCACATGCCGTTATCGAGGGCATGATCATAGGCGCAAAGGCCATCGGCGCGAGCAAGGGTTATATATATGTAAGGGCGGAGTATCCCCTGGCGGTCCATCGCCTGCAACTGGCCATAGACGCGGCCACCGAGGCGGGGCTTCTGGGCAAAAACATCCTGGACAGCGGCTTTGACTTCGACCTTGAGATATACCAGGGGGCGGGTGCTTTTGTCTGCGGCGAGTCGACCGCGCTCATGTTCTCCATCGAAGGCAGGCGGGGCATGCCGAGGCTGACCCCTCCCCGCTCCACGGAGTCGGGACTGTGGGGAAAGCCGACGGTGCTTAATAATGTCGAGACCCTCGCGGCAATACCCCAGATCATCCTGAACGGCGCGGACTGGTTCAAGAGCCTCGGCACTGAAAAGAGCACGGGCACAAAGGTCTTCTCGCTTACCGGCGCAATCAACAACACCGGACTGGTCGAAGTTCCCATGGGCATGACCATAAGGCAGATCATCTACGACATAGGCGGCGGCGTGCCGGGCGCCAGAAGGGGGAGAAAGTTCAAGGCCGTGCAGATGGGCGGCCCTTCCGGCGGCTGCATACCCGAGAGCCTGATCGACACGCCCGTGACATTCGAGGACATTCAGAAGACAGGGGCCATAATGGGCTCGGGCGGCATGGTGTTCATGGACAACACCAACTGCATGGTGGGCATGGCGAAGTTTTTCCTTGAGTTCACCACCGACGAATCATGCGGCAAGTGCCCCCCGTGCAGGGTGGGAACAAAGATAATGCTCGACAAGCTCAACGACCTTGCAGAGGGCCGCGGCAAGGAGGGAGACATAGAGATACTCGAAGAGCTCTCATACGACATCATCGAAGGTTCGCTCTGCGGCCTCGGGCAGTCGGCTCCCAACCCCGTGCTCACAACTATACAGTATTTCCGGGACGAGTACGAGTCCCACATAAAGGATAAATGGTGCAAGGTGGGCGTCTGCCGCAAGCTCACCACATTTTTCATAAACGAAAAGGTCTGCACGGGATGCGGGGCATGCATGAGGGCATGTCCGTCAAAGGCGATCATCGGCGAAAAGAAGAAACCACACCGCATCATCCAGGAGGTGTGCATACAGTGCAGGACCTGTTACGATACGTGCAGGTTCAAATCAATAATAATCGGACCCGCCGATTACAAGGGCGACCCGATGGCGCTGCTTGAGGAATAACGACCGGCGTAATCAGGCATATTGAAAAATATACCGGAGGGAGCGGAATGATAGAGATAACCATAGATGACAGGAAACTATCCGTAGAGAAAGGTATCACCATCCTTGAGGCAGCGAGGCGCAACGGCATAAAGATACCCAACCTGTGTTTTGACAAGAGACTCAGGCCCTACGGGGGGTGCAGGATGTGTGTCGTCGAGATAGAAGGAGGCAGGAAGCTTGCCTCTGCCTGCGGACATCCCGCCAGGGAGGGAATGGTTATAAAGACAAACTCCCCGAGGGTCAGGAGGGTCCGCCAGTCCGTGCTGGAATTTCTCCTCGTTCACCACCCCCTTGACTGCCCCGAGTGCGACAAGGCCGGGGAGTGCGCGCTGCAGGACCTTGTCTTTGAGTACGGCGTGCCCGAGACGCGGTTTACAGGTGAAAGGAAACACGCGCAGCCTGATGTAAGGGGCCCGCTGATCGAGCTTATTTCAAACAGGTGCATCCTGTGCGCCAAGTGCGTGAGGATATGCTCACAGTATCAGGGCAGGGGCGCGCTGGGCCTGATCGGCAGGGGGTTCCCCACCGTGGTGCAGCCCGCCTTCGGCGAGGTGCTTGAATGCGACTACTGCGGCCAGTGCATCGACATATGCCCCACAGGCGCACTGATCAGCAAGCCCTACAAATACAAGGCAAGGCCGTGGTTTCTTGAAGAAAAAGAGAACATCTGCTCTTTCTGCGGCGTTGGATGCACCCTGACACTGGGGATCAGGGAAGGGCGGATACTGCGCTCAAAGGGCAGGGAAGGCGCGGGCATAAACGACGGCAACCTCTGCGGCAGGGGCAGGTTCGGTTTTGACTACATCTACAGTGAAAACCGCCTCAGGACGCCACTTATAAAAGAGGGTGATGAATTCAGGGACGCCTCATGGGAAGAGGCCCTGACATACGTGGCCAGGAGCCTCAGCTCGATCAGGGACGCGCACGGCCCGAACTCCATCGGTGCAATAGGCTCGCCGAGGTGCACGGTCGAGGACAATTACATGCTCGCGAAATTCATGCGCGCAGGGCTGGGGAGCGGCAACATAGCCTCCTCCGAGGCATTCGGCTATGCCGGCGCCCTGAGGGCATTTTCCCTCTCCTTCGGGATCGGGAGCAATCCTGCGGACCTCGCATCCCCTCTGGGCAGGGACGTGATACTCGTGCTTGAATCCGACCCCACCATTACACATCCGGTCTTCGGGCTCAACATACTCAGGGCAAAGAGGGAGGGCTCCAGGCTGCTGGTGGCGGACTACAGGGAGACAAAGCTCACGAGGCACAGCAATACCTGGCTTCAGCTGAGGCCGGGCACACTGGTGGCCCTTTTAAACGGCATGATGAACGTAATAATGGACAGGGGTCTTTTTGACAGGGACAGGGTCTCGGGCATCAGGGGATTTTCCTCGCTCGAGGCAGTGGTGAAGGAGTATACGCCGGCAATGGTATCCGAGATCACCGGGCTGACGGGAGAGGCGGTCACTGATGCGGCCGTTACATTTGCAAACGCACCGAGGAGGCTTGTAATCATGCCCCTTGCCGTGTCCGAGAACAACAAGGGCCCCGGCTCGGCGCTTGCGGCAGCCAATCTGCTCATACTGCTCGGGGAGGAGCCTTCATCCCTGCAGGTGCCGGCGGAGTACTGCAATACCTATGGCATGCTTGAGGCGGGCATCATGCCCCGCGGGGGCGGCATGGACGTATTCGACATGCTGTATAAGCCCGGCCATCTCAGGGCGCTCTATATCATGGGCGAAGACCCGCTGGTCAGCATGCCCGACTCGAGAAAGATAAAGAACACACTCCGGTCCCTTGACTTCCTCGTTGTCCAGGACATAGTCATGACAGAGGCGGCCGAACTGGCAAACGTGGTGCTGCCTGCCAGCAGCTGGGGGGAAAAAGAGGGACACTTCATCAACGCCGGGGGACTCAGGCAGAGAATCCGCAAAGTGGTCGAGGCAACAGGCAAGAGCCAGCCCGACTGGCAGATACTGAGAAACCTCGGGCTGGCCATGGGGATAAACCTCGGCGCAAAGAGTTTTCAGGACATTACGAAAGAGGCGGATGACTTTATCGCAGGCGGCCGCAGGGAAGCGGAGGGCGCGCCGAGACCTGCATTTCATCCGGTTGCGTACGAGCCTGAAGAGCCCTGTGACAGCGAGTTCACTTACACCCTCGTTACAAGGGACGTGCTACAGCACTCCGGCAACATGTCCACGAGGTCCGAGGCCCTGAAGCTCGTGCAGGCCGAGGCATTCCTTGAGATAAATGAAAAAGATGCTGAAAGACATGCGATATCCGATGAAAGCCATATAAAGATCACCTCGAGGAGGGGGGCCGTATACCTGAGGGCAAAGGTCACGGACGCAGTGCCGGAGGGAGTGGTCTCCACGCCGGTTCATTTCCCCTCGGGAGGTATAAATGAGCTTACACACTTTTCCGGAAATACATGCAGCCGTCTGGATGCAGTGAAGATTGAAAGAGTAAAATAACAGCAGGAGGTTTACAACATTATGTCCGAGCAACAGCGTGTCAGTCTTATGGTATGTGCAGGAACGGGTTGCGTATCCGCCGGGTCGCTGAAGATAAAGGAAGCCATTGAGGATGAACTGAAGAAGAGGTCGCTTGAAAAGGAAATCGGCATCGTGCTTACGGGATGCAACGGCCTGTGCGCGGGTGGTCCCGTGATTGCGGTGTATCCCGACGAGATATTCTACCAGAAGCTGCGGCCCGAGGACATACCCCATCTCGTGGAAGAACATTTTGTAAAGGGAAGACCCGTGCAGAAGCTCATGTATAAAATGCCCGCGAAGAGAAAGGCCATCCCCGTGATGAGCGAAATACCGTTCTTCAAGCACCAGGTTCTCAGGGCTCTCAGGAACAAGGGGCTCATCGACCCCGAAAAGATAGAGGAATACATTGCCAGGGACGGCTACATGGCGGCTGCAAAGGCCCTGACGGAGATGACCCCCGGGGAGATAATAAAGGTCGTAAAGGACTCCGGCATCAGGGGCAGGGGCGGCGCCGGCTTCCCGACGGGGCTCAAGTGGGAATTCTGCGCAAAGGTGCAGTCCGGCACGAAATTCATGCTCTGCAACGGTGACGAGGGAGACCCCGGCGCATTCATGGACAGGTCCATCATGGAGGCCGACCCTCATGCCGTTATCGAGGGCATGATCATAGGCGCAAGGGCCATCGGCGCAAACATGGGCTATATCTATGTGAGGGCAGAGTATCCGCTGGCGGTCAAGAGGCTCCAGATGGCCATAGACGCGGCCACCGAGGCAGGGCTTCTGGGCAAGAACATCCTGGACAGCGGCTTTGACTTCAACCTCGAGATATACCTCGGCGCAGGCGCATTCGTCTGCGGTGAAGAGACGGCGCTCATGCGCTCCATCGAAGGGAAGCGCGGAATGCCGAGGCCGAGGCCCCCCTTCCCGGCCCACAAGGGCCTTTGGGAGAAACCCTCCGTGCTCAACAATGTCGAGACTCTCGCGAACATCTCCCCGATCATCCTGCACGGCGCGGAGTGGTACAGGAACCTCGGCACAGAGAAAAGCCCGGGCACAAAGGTCTTTGCCCTGACCGGCGCGGTGAACAACGTCGGTCTTGTGGAGGTTCCGATGGGCATTCCGCTCAGGACCATCATAAACGACATAGGGGGCGGCATCAAGGGCAGGGGCAGAAAATTCAAGGCCGTGCAGATGGGCGGCCCTTCCGGCGGCTGCATCCCGGAGAGCCTCATAGACATCCCCGTCACATACGAAGACGTGGTCAAGACCGGCGCCATCATGGGCTCCGGCGGGATGGTCGTCATGGACAACAACAACTGCATGGTCGGCATGGCGAAGTTCTTCCTTGAATTCACGGCCGAGGAGTCATGCGGCAAGTGCCCCCCCTGCAGGGTGGGCACCAAGATAATGCTCGACATACTGACCGATATCTCCGAGGGTCGCGGAAAGGAAGGGGACATAGAGACCCTCGAGGACCTCTCCCACGACATCATAGCAACATCCCTCTGCGGCCTGGGGCAGACGGCCCCGAATCCCGTGCTCACCACGATAAGATACTTCAGGGATGAATACGAGTCCCATATAAAAGACAGATGGTGCAAGGCCGGCATATGCCGCGAGCTCTGTTCATTCCATATAATCGAGGAACTCTGCAAGGGCTGCGGCGCGTGCCTGAGGGGATGCCCGTCAAAGGCAATTGTAGGGGAGAAGAAAAAACCACACCGGATAATACAGGATCTCTGCGTTCGCTGCAGAAGCTGTTACGATACCTGCAAATTCAACTCCATAAAAGTTCTACCCGCCGGTTTCGAGGGTGAACCGTCGGAACTGGTGGAAACGGCGGCAGCGGCAAAATCAGGAAAAGGAGCGGCAGAATGATAGAGTTAACAATAAACGGCAAACGGATCACAACTGAAGAAGGCAGCACTATTCTCCAGGCTGCGCTGGCAAACGGAATAAAGATACCCAACCTGTGCTATGACAAGAGGCTCACGCCTTACGGCTCATGCAGGATGTGCATAGTCGAGGTCGAGGGCCAGAGAAGGCTCTTCGCGGCATGTTCGAGCCCCGCTGAGAACGGAATGGTGGTGAACACGGACACCCCCAAGCTCAGGAAGCTCAGGCAGACCGTGCTGGAGTTCCTCCTGGTTCATCATCCGCTTGACTGTCCTGTGTGCGACAAGGCGGGCGAGTGCGCGCTCCAGGACCTGGCCTATGAATACGGCAAGCCCGAGGCAAGGTTCAGGAGGCCGAGGAAAGAAGTGACCTCTGATGTCAGGAGCCCGCTGATAGAGTTAAGCTCAAACAGGTGCATACTCTGCGGCAAGTGCGTGAGGATATGCGAAGAGCACCAGGGCAGGGGCGCGCTGGGCCTGATCGGCAGGGGATTCCCCACAGTGGTGCAGCCCGCCTTCGGGGAGATACTGGAATGCGATTTCTGCGGCCAGTGCATCGACATATGCCCCACCGGCGCGATCCTGAGCAAACCGTACAAGTTCAAGGGACGCGCCTGGTTTCTGGATGAAAAGGACACCATATGCCCGTTCTGCGGCTGCGGCTGCACCCTCACCCTCGGGATCCGGGAAGGTGAGATCATGCGCTCAAGGGGCAGGGAAGGCGCGGGCATAAACGACGGCAACCTCTGCGGAAGGGGGAGGTTCGGCTTTGACTACATTTACAGTGAAAACCGCCTCAGGACACCGATGATAAGAATAGAGGACGAGCTCATGCCCGTGCCGTGGGATGAGGCCCTGAACCACATCGCCAAGAACATCCGTTCCATCATCGACGCCCACGGCCCGGACTCAATCGGCGCCCTCGGCTCCCCGAGGTGCACCAATGAAGACAACTACATGCTGCAGAAGTTCATGAGGGATATCATCGGCTCCGGCAATATAGACTCATCCGCCGCCTTCGGCCATGCAAGGGTGCAGAAGGCATGGGAGGCGGCATTCGGCATGAAGAGCCGCGGCATGGACATAAGATCGCCCCTCGGCAGGGATGTCATCCTGATTGTCGAGTCCGACCTGAGCGTCACGCATCCCATCTTCGGCATCAATATCCTCCGGGCGAAGAGGGAAGGCGCGCAGCTTATCGTGGCCGACAGCAGGGACACGAAACTGACGAGGCACGGCACGCAGCGGCTCAGGATAAAACAGGGCACCGGAGTCGCCTTTATCAACGGGATAATGAAGGCGGTGATCGACAGGGGACTCTTCGACAGGGAAAAGGTCTCGAAGATACCGGGGTTCGACTCTCTCGAGGCATTGCTTGAGGACTACACCACAGCGAAGGTCTCGGGCATCACCGGGATAAGCGAGCAGGAGATCATAACCGCTGCAGAGACATTTGCACGCGCTGAAAACAGGATGCTTTCCCTGTCGCTCGGCATATCCGAAAACACCAACAGCCTTAACACCGTGCTTGCCGCGGCTGACCTGATCATCCTGCTGGGGGACGGGCCGGACGCCCTGCAGATACCCGCGGAATACTCAAACACCTTCGGCGCTTACCTGATGGGCGTAAACCCGGATGCGGGACCGGGGTACGCGCCTGTTGAAAAGCCCGGCAAGGGCGTGCAGGAGATGCTGTATGAGCCGGGCTCGCTCAATGCCCTCTACATCATGGGCGAGGACCCGGTCATAACCTTTCCCGACAGCGCGAAGGTGGCCGGCAGGCTGAAGGCGCTGGACTTCCTGATAGTGCAGGACATAGCGCTTACAGACACTGCGAAACTGGCGCATGTGGTCCTGCCCGCCTCAAGCTGGGGGGAGAAGGACGGCACACTTACCAGCGCCGCCGGAATCATGCAGAAGACATACAAGGTGGTCGATCCCACGGGCCAGTCGCTGCCTGACTGGCGGATACTGAGGAACCTTGCGCTTTCCATGGGAAATGACCTGAAGGTCAAAAACCTGGCGGGCATCTCCGAAGAGATAAATTCACTGCCGGGTCTCACGCCCGGGGAGGAGGCGCCCAAGCCTGCGTTCAATCCCGTCGCCTACAGCGTGGATGAAGAGCCCGACGCCGAATATCCCCTGCGTCTTGCCGTAAGGGATATACTCCAGCATTCGGGCAGTATGTCGGCAAGGTCCAACTCGCTCGACCTCGTCGTCTCCGAGGCGCTGCTTGAGATAAGCGAAGAGGACGGCAGGAAATACGGCATTTCCGACAACAGCTATGTCAGGGCTACCTCGAGGAGGGGCACGGTTTACATAAAGGCCAGGATATCGGGTGATGTCCCCCCCGGCACGGCATTCGTGCCCGCCCATTTCCCGCATGCAAAGATAAACAACCTTACGAGGCTGTCTTTAAACGGCGGGGCGCCCGCTGTTGCGGTGAAGATCGAGAGGGCGCTGTAGGCAGGGAACGGTTATAACGGTTCATCCGGTGGAAACGGCGGCTGCAAGCACGGAAACAACCTTAATGTTGACTCCCTCTTTCCTTCCCTCTTGACGTAAGAGGGAAGGAAAGGGTTCCCCTCTCATCAAGTTCAAGGGAAGGCCGGGACCGATTCCGGCAAATGAATGAACGCTTACATTAATTTGATTTGGCGACGGCATGCACATCTGTTGACAATCATGCCACTATTCATACAATATAAAAGGCTGTCAGGATTCATCCGGTTTTTCCGATATATTAAACCCTATAAAGCGATTGAAAATTGCAGAAAAGCCTTGTTGCACGAGGAGTGAGTGTATGCTCCCCCGGCCGTTCTCAACGAGAGAGGAAATTATAACCTTAGCCTTAATGTTGCGTAACCCTTAATGTTGCACAAGTCGGCAGGGGAGTCCGGCGTAAAACCTTTATAAAGCGATTGGATATCGGAAATATGTCTTTATTGCAGGACGTAACGGAGAGTGAAATTCCAGAGGATGTCGATAAGCCGTGCGGAATACTCTCCAAGGTATCGCGGATAAAGCTTTTCCGCCGGACTCCCCTGCCCGCGGGCGGCATTTTTATGCCGCTGTTAAGGTATAAGTTTTCCCCTCAAGGCAAGGGGGATATCAACAGGATTACCTTAATGAAGTTAAATATGAAAAGGTGAGGAGATATGTCATTTAAATTAAAGATCTCGATAGCAGTATTCATCATCACGACGGGCTTTATGACCGGTCTTTTTTACGGTCTGCCTGTTCTTGAGGCCCGGGTCCCGCCGTCATACATGCTGCCGGCGTTCATTGCCGCCGGCGTCGTCCTTTCCCTGATACTGACGGTTGCGGTATATGCACTTGGAGGTAAAATCCCCGCCCCCGCCGTTGAGGCAAAGGAAGAAACGCCGGAGACAACGGCCCCTCCGCCGCCTGCGGAAAGGCCGTTTGATGAAAAGGCCGTGCAGGTGCTGTCGCTCCTGCAGAAAAAGGGACGCCTGATCGATTTCCTGCAGGAGGATATAAGCGGTTATGAGGACAGCCGGATCGGCGCTGCCGTGAGAAACATACACAAGGGCTGCCGCGAGGTCCTGCTGGAGCATGTCACCATTGAGCCGGTGATGAAGGAGAGCGAGGGGAGCGGGGTGACGGTCGGCGAGGGATTCGACCCCTCGGCTGTCCGCCTTACGGGAAACGTCACGGGTTCCCCGCCGTTTAAAGGCATCCTCAGGCACAGCGGGTGGCGCGTGTCGGCAATGAGTCTTCCCAGGTTGCCGGATAATCGCGACCCCGGGATAATCGAGCCTGCTGAAGTAGAAGTAGTCTGATGAAGAATTCCCGGTATATTGTCGGAATCGACCTCGGAACAACCAACTGTGTTGTTTCGTATATTGATACGGAAGAGGAGACCGCCGGTGTCCCCGGATCCCGCGTGTTCAGGATACCGCAGGTGACTGATGCGGGTATCGTGGAGGAGCGGGATATACTGCCGTCTTTCCTTTACATACCCGGTGAATCCGAGCTGCCTGAAAAGAGCCTCTCCCTGCCGTGGGCCGGAGACATGGATTATGCGGTCGGGGAATTCGCCCGCAGAAAAGGCGCGGATGTCCCCCTGCGCCTTGTCTCATCGGCCAAGTCCTGGCTCTGCTATCCAGGGATAGACAAGACCTCGCCCGTACTGCCGTGGAACGCCCCTGAACAGGTCGTGAAGATGTCGCCCCTTGAGGTGTCCTCCCGCTATCTCGAACACATGCGCATGGCATGGAATTATTGCATGGCCGGGGGCAATCCCGAATACTTCCTTGAAAACCAGGATGTGTTCGTGACCGTCCCAGCGTCATTCGACGCCGCTGCAAGGGACCTGACCCTCAGGGCCGCTGAAAAGGCCGGACTGAAGGACATAACGCTCATGGAAGAGCCCCAGGCCGCGTTCTACTCCTGGATCAGCAGGACCGGCGATGAATGGCGGGAGAAGGTGCGGGTCGGCGACATCATACTTGTATGCGATATCGGCGGCGGGACCACGGACTTCAGCATAATCGAGGTTCAGGAGGAAGGAGGGGAGCTTGTGCTCAGGAGGGTGGCCGTGGGAGAGCACATACTGCTCGGGGGCGACAACATGGACCTCACCCTTGCGTATTCGGTGCGGAGGCATTTCAGCGAAAGAAACATCAATCTCGACACATGGCAGTTGCTCGGCCTTGTCTACAACTGCAGGCAGGCCAAGGAGAGCATGCTTGACGACCCGGAATGCAGGTCGCGGCCCATTGTGATCCTCGGAAGGGGCAGGAGCGTGGTGGGCGGCACACTTGAGACAGAGCTGAAGAGGGAGGAAGTGGAAGAGACGATCATCAACGGGTTCTTCCCGGAGTGTTCTGTTGATGACTCGCCCGTGGAAAAGAAGGCGGCCGGTTTCAGGGAATTGGGGCTCAGTTATGCAACGGATACGGCCGTCACGAAATACCTTGCAAAATTCCTCAGACAGCACGCCGGCAAGGCGGACGCCGCGGACAGCGGGATGCGTTTCCTACATCCCACGAAGATACTCTTCAACGGCGGTGTGACAAAGGCCTCCGCGGTGCGCAGGCGGATAACAGACGTAGTCAACCGGTGGCTGTCCCTGGACGACAGCCCGCCCGTCGGTGTGCTTGAGGGCGCCGACCCGGACATGGCGGTTGCAAAGGGCGCGGTATATTACGGCTTTGCGAAAAAAGGAAAAGGCATCAGGATAAGGGCAGGCGTGGGGAGGACATATTACATAGGGGTCGAGACATCCATGCCCGCCGTCCCCGGAATGCCGCCCCCCCTGAAGGCGGTCTGCGTGGTCCCCTTCGGCATGGAGGAGGGCGCGGACTTTGAGATTCCGGGGCAGGAATTCGGGCTCGTTGTCGGCGAGCACGCGGTGTTCAGGTTTTTCTCATCCCTTGTGCGCAAAGACGATGCGCCCGGCTCCGTGACAGAGGAATGGGATGTGGATGAGATCGTGGAACTTGCGCCCGTTGAGACAGTGCTTCATGCAGAGGGCGTGGAGCCCGGCACGTTAATCCCCGTAAGGCTGCACAGTTATATCACGGAGACAGGCGTGCTCGAGCTGTGGTGCGAGGCAGTGGACGGAAAGGGCAGGTGGAAACTCGAGTTCAATGTAAGGGAGGGAAAAATTGCTTGAAGAAATCGCGTTACATAATAGGTATTGACCTCGGCACGACCAACTCGTCCCTCTCATACATAGATACAAAGGGAGACGGCGGCATCAGGGCCTTTCCGATTCCCCAACCGGCCGCCGAGGGGATTGTAAAAGATCTGAAGGCGCTCCCCTCTTTTCTCTACATCCCCGGGGAATACGAACTCCCCCGCGAGGCGGTTTCACTTCCGTGGGATAAGGACATCACTTACATAGTCGGGGAATTCGCCCGCATACAGGGCACGAAGGTGCCTGCAAATCTCGTGTCTTCGGCAAAGTCCTGGCTCTGCCACAACCGGGCGGACCGCGAGGGCCCCATCCTCCCCCGCGGCATGGAGCCGCCTGAAAAGAGGATATCCCCCGTGGAGGCGTCGGCCCGGTATCTCAGGCACATGAAAGACGCCTGGAATTACACAATGGCCCGCGGGGCAGGAGACCGTCTCCTTGAAAACCAGCAGGTCGTCATAACCATACCCGCTTCATTTGACGAGTCGGCACGGGAGCTTACCGCGAGGGCCGCAACCCTGGCCGGCATAAATGAGTTCACCATGCTTGAAGAGCCCCAGGCCGCGTTTTATGCATGGATAGCCTCACATAAGGACAGCACGCGGGAATTAACCGGTGAACACAGGCTGATCCTTGTCTTTGATGTGGGCGGGGGCACGACCGACTTCACCCTTATCTCGGTGACCGGGGGGAAAGACGGTCCGTCTTTCCGCAGGGTTGCGGTGGGCGACCATATAATGCTCGGGGGCGACAACATGGACCTTGCGCTTGCAAGGAAGGTGGAGACCGCGCTTGCAGGGCCGTCCGGCAGGTTCGATTTCCGGCAGTGGCTTTCGGCCGCATCCCAGTGCCGCGCTGCAAAGGAAGAGCTTCTGGGCGATGCACCGAAAGAGCACTCCGTCATCACCGTACTCGGCGGCGGCAGGCGCGTGGTCGGCGGTGCAGGCACGGTTGAATTAACAGCGCGTGAGGTAAGAGACGTAATAATCGGGGGGTTTTTCAGAAAAGTGGACCCCGGCGAAGAAGTTCTCAAGGCCAGGGTCTCGGGCCTTCAGGAACTCGGGCTGCCGTTCGTATCGGACACCGCGGTAATGAAACATCTCTCATCCTTCCTGAGGAGGCATGCAGCCAACAGGGAACTGGAACGGTTCACATGCAGGATAAACGGCATCGACATCGTCCGTCCTGACATCCTCCTCTTCAACGGCGGGGTCTTCAGGTCACCCGTCATAAGGGAGCATGCAGCCTCGGTTATCAGGGAATGGTTCCCCGGCGAAGGCCGGGACCTCACCGTGCTTGAGAACGAGGAGTTCGACCAGGCCGTATCCATCGGCGCCGCATACTACGGTCTTGTGCTCAGGGGAAGGGGGCGGAGGATATCGGGCGGCACGGGAAAGGCATATTACATAGCCGTTGAGACACGCGGTAAAGAGGAACATGCCGGGGCCGGGGCCGGGGACCTCCTGACGCTTGTCTGCATCGTGCCGAGGGGTGTTGAGGAGGGGCGGGAGATACACCTTTCCTCCCCCCGGTTCCGGGTAATGACGAACCGTCCCGTCAGCTTTGCACTTTATTCCTCGAGCTACAGGGCCGGGGACAGGACAGGGGATGTAATCACTGCCGGTAGGGATGAATTCATCGAGCTTCCTCCTGTAAGGACCGTGCTCCATTACGGCAGGAAGAGCGGCTCCGTAAGGATTCCAGTATCGCTCGGGATAAGGCTCAACGAATTCGGCACACTTGACGTATGGTGTGAATCCCAAAAAACGACCCACCGCTGGAAGCTCGCGTTCCAGCTCCGCGCAGAGCCTGAGGGAGAGGATGCCCCGCTTCATAAAAAAGGCATGGAGCACACCCTCGAGGAGTCGGCGGTTGCCGGGGCCGTTGAATTGATTGAAAAGGCGTTTCAGGGTCCTCCGGACGAACCCGGTGAAGTGACCCCCGGAAACGTGGTGAAAAAGATGCAGGACCTGCTGAACCTGGACAGGAAGGCATGGCCCCTGTTTGCCATAAGAAAGATGTGGGACGGTCTGATAAGTCTCAGACACACAAGGCGCGCCACGCCCGCGCACGAAGCAAGGTGGCTCGGGCTGTCAGGGTTTTTGCTCAGGCCCGGATTCGGCCACGGGCTTGACGGGGTGAGGATAAAAGAGCTGTGGAAGGTATTCCTTGAGGGGCTTCATTTCCCGAACAACGGCCAGTGCAGGACCGAATGGTGGATAATGTGGAGGCGCACCGCCGGGGGATTCGACAGCGCGAAGCAGGACATCATATTCAGGAAGATTGCGCCGTGGCTGCTGCCCTCAAAGAAAAAGCCGAAGAGGCTGTCCGGCGCGGAGACGGCCGAGATGTGGATGCTTGCAGCCAGCCTGGAGAACCTGTCCCCGCAGATAAAGGAAGACCTGGGCGATGAACTGGCCGGGAACCTGAAAAAGTCAAAGGGCCGTGTGCCGGAGCATTACTACTGGGCGCTCTCAAGGCTCGGCGCGAGGGTGCCGTTTCACGGGCACCTTGATAAAGTGGTCCTCAGGGAGGCGGCGGAGAGATGGATAAATGTCATCCTCGATGCAGAATGGTCAAAGCCGAAGAACGCGGCTTATGCGGTCGCCCAACTGGCAAGGAAGACTGATGACAGGATCAGGGACATCGACAGGGAACTCGCCGCGCGCATAGTGGAGAGACTTTCACAGTACAAATGGTCGGGACGGTTCATCAGGCAGATAGAGGAAGTGGTTCCAATCGAACGGGAGGATGAAAAGGAAATCTTCGGCGAATCCCTGCCCGTGGGGCTGTATGTTGAGGATTAGGGGAAGGGTGGCAGTATGCCAATATCCTGTCAATTATTATTCCCCCAGAATTTTCTTGCCGGAGAAGCATGAAATGTGATATGATTCCCGGCATAAGGCTCTTTGAAGGCAGATTTCAGAATTCCAAATAGAGTCTGTGTTATAACCTCCCGATTTTCCGATGTCTCTCATAATCATGTCTCATGAGCCTCTTGCAAAAGTATGAAAATGCCTGTATATGTCATTTCGACCAAAGGGAGAAATCTTTTGGCATCGATGAATTTAAGACCTTTCTCCGCTCGATGTGACGGTCGGATTGCAATTCCGCTGCGCTTCATTGTAACCGCTGCCTCGTTAGAAAAAGATAAAAATCTACAGATGGTACTTGCATAATGAAAGATTTGTAGGTTACTATTGGCATATGAAACATAAATTTACAGCCATAATTCAAAAGGAAGATGATATGTTTGTTGCACTATGTCCTGAATTGGACATAGCAAGCCAGGGTTACACAATTGAAGAGGCAAAGAAGAATTTAGAAGAGGCGGCAACTCTGTTTTTTGAACATGCATCAGAAGAAGAAATCAAAGAAAGGTTAAAAGATGATATATACATTTCTCCTTTTGAGGTAGCAGTTGCCTAAACTGAAGATTCTGTCTGGGAGGGAAGTCTGTAGAATACTTCAAAGATATGGCTTTCAGGAGATAAGAAAAAGAGGAAGTCATATAGTAATGCAAAAACGAATTGAGAAAAGCACTATAACTGTTCCTGTTCCAGACCATAAAGAGATAAAAAGAGGCACATTGATGTCTATCATCAGACAATCAGGAATACCAAAAGAAAAATTTGAAACAGATTAATTTTCTAACCATTTTGAAACAAACGAAAAATCAGCAAGAAGGAGCATGAAATGGAAATAATATCTGTTATCAATTATAAAGGCATAAAGACCATCTTTGGATTATTGTGCTGCCTGCATCCCTTGGAGCTTTTGCCGAATCCACGACTGTAACCAGGAAAGCTCCGTCCTGCCGCCTTACAGCATGTGCCCTTGAACCAGCGGGTATCAACGAATGTCTCAACAAGCCATACAGGATGACCATAGACTCTCCGCCAATCCATTGATCCCGCGCCTTGCATTTCAGTGCGGCTTGCCGGCCGGCTCAGCAAGGCAAGCCGGTCGCCTTGATAGACGGCTACATAACGAATAGACTCCCCTGCAAGGGATTTAAACCCAGGATAATGCTTGTCCCGCATAAGGTTATCCCGGTGCAGACGCTCATGCCGATATATCGGGCGAACTTCAATGCAGCGGAGCAACTCATAAACGAGGACTTTTCTGTAGAGACTCGGACCGCGCGGGCGCGGAGGTCGCGCAGTGTAAATTTCGAGGTGTTGCCGGAAACCCGGGCATCCACCGGGCCCCACGGCAGAGATGAAGGCCGCAGATCATAAAAAAAAGGGCTTTATTCCCGCGCTGGAATAAAGCCCTCCTCTTTTTCGGGAAGTTAAAACAAAGGTTCAGAATTCGACCCGTTTGGTCGCCTTGTTCCACACAGCCTCTTTACCTTTCTCATAGATAAACCTGAAAGATGCTTCGATATCCGCGGCCTTTGTGCCGGCAGGCAGCGGAATTACAAACTTCTGGACATCTTCCTCAAACGGTTCAACGCCGAAGTTCGTGCGGTACATGGCGGTGATATCCCAGTCATTGAGACCGAGGTAACCTTCCTTGTTGTATTCGGGGTAATGCAGGTCATACAGTGCATACTCTTTTGTTTTTGAGAATACTACCTTGCCGTTCTGGTCTTTCACGGTCACATCCAGTGCCGCTTTAGGTATGTATACTCAGCCGTGCGGCCATTCATGGCCCCCGGTGTTGGTCACCTTGACCTGCATGCCGATGGCAGGCACGATCTTGTTCTCCAGGTGATAGATGTACCGTGATTTGCTGGCCACAATCTCTATATCGACCGCGGTCTTTGCAAAATCAACGTCAAATATCCCCGGGAACGTATGGCTCTTCGTCTCGTCGCCGGGCATATGACAGTCCTGGCATGTCTTTTTGCCGCCGTTAGCCACGTAATAGTCCCTGTAGCTTGTAAATACAGAAGAACATTGTTCTTTAGGCAGTCCCTGACAGCCGTTATGGCACCGCGCACAGAACTGGGAGGTTTTGATAACATCAGATTTTACTGTTTCAAATCCTATCTCCTCCTTGTGAGGGGTATCGGTTGAGCCCCTTGGCCCGTAAATCGTTTTTGCCTGGGGATTGCCGTCAGGCGCGGCTTTAAGATTGTGGCATATAATGCAGTTCACATTCAGCTTCGACAGTTCCTTCTTTGCGCTTTCCCTCTTTGCCTTGCTTTTGTCATCAGCCGCCGTGACTATCAAATCGGCGATCTTCTCCACAAGGCCGTCCGTTGCGTCCTTGACCTGCGGGAGGTGACAGCGGAGACACATTGAGAGGTCCTTTCTCGTGGTCTGGTCAGATTCGTCAAGCCCCCTCAGGATAAAGGTTCTCCACGTCCTTATAACCCGTGGATCCGAAATGGTCTGGCTGTGCCAGGAATTCTTCCATTCATCGTGGGTGTCTTCATGGCAGTCTATGCACATGTCTACGTTGTACATCGCCGCCAGCTCATCTACGGTTGTGGCCTTCTGGGCGAGTGATGTCTGAGGAAGGATGACCACAGAGGAGATGAGAAAAACCAATGCAATAAATAACCTCATAAAACCTCCTTTCCGTTTTTTTATTCGATGGTGTCGTGTTGCGCCTGCGATAACAATAAAACAAACAACAGTTTTTTTCGGAATAAGGAAAAAGCTATAACATTATAAACCAATTAACGCTCTCCCTGTCAAGGCAATTATTGATAATATTGTCATTAACAAACTTTATTGCATCACGATTTTCAATAAATCCCGCCGGAGATTTTTTTATCGGTAAAAAACGGCAATACAGTGATTGACATTATTAAAAATCTTAATGTAGAATTAAGTATCACGATGGACGATCACAAATTAAAGGTATTCTGCATAGTCGCCGAAACAAAGAGCTTTTCAAGGGCATCGGAGATAATCCGCCTTACCCAGCCCGCCGTAAGTCTTCAGATTCAGGCGCTCGAAGAGATGTACGGGACAAAACTCTTCAACCGTTCCGGATGCATTATCACGCTCACCAAGGCTGGAGACATGCTGTACAAATATGCAAAGGAGATCAACGCCCTCTACGCAGCCGCAGAAAAAGAGATAGGCGGTGTCACGGGTCTTGTAAAAGGCGTCATATCAGTAGGCGCCAGTTCCACGATAGGCAACTATGTCCTGCCGCCGGTGATATCCGACTTCAAGAGAAGATACCCGAAGGTGGGCGTGCACATACACATCGGCAATACCAAAAACGTGATTGATTTCCTGAATGCGGGAAGCGTTGATGTGGGGCTTGTTGAAGGAGAGGTCAACAAGCAGAAACTGAAGATGGAAAAACTTATTCCCGACGAGATGGTGCTTATCATGTCCCCTCATCATCACCTGGCGAAAAAATCCAGCATCTCCATTATGGAGCTTTCAAGGGAGCCCCTCATATTCAGGGAAGAGGGCTCGGGTACGAGACAGGCGATTGAAAAGTACCTCTCAAAGCACGGCATCCTCCAGCAGAACCTTAAGATATCCCTTATCATGGGCAGCACCGAGTCCATCAAGAGCGCTGTCGAGGAAGGGCTGGGCACATCGATACTCTCAAGATGGGCCGCGAGAAAAGAATGCCGCTACGGAAGCCTCAAGACAGCGGTCTTCAAGGAAGACAAATTCGTCAGGGACTTTTCCCTCGTATACAAAAAGTCCAAGGAACCTTCCCATACGATTGAACAGTTCATAGGATTCCTCAGGCGTTACCCCTTCAACAAACTCCTGAATTCCTGATATTCCTTTCCTCTGTTTTTTCATTCCACGGCAAAACCTTATGTGTTTGTCTTAACCTCGCAGTTGCGTAAAACACCGCCCGCGGACAGGAGAGTCCGTCGTAAAACCTGAGTTTGCGTCTCCCCGGTCTCTGAAATACTGACAGCTTTGCCGTCTCTCCCGGCTTTAATCCATACGCGCTTCGACTTTGACGTTTCCGTGATGAAATACCCGAGGCGGAGCAGCCGGTTTATGCAACATTGAGGTAAGGTTAAGGTTCATAACCAAGAGGCAGTTGCACGTCCGTAACCCTGCTGAAGCTTTTCCTGTGGATGGGGCAGGGACCGTGGACCCGGATAAGTTCCATATGCTCTATGGTGGAGTAGCCCTTGTGCGCCTTGAAATTATAGGCGGGATATTTCACGTGGCAGTCAATCATGATGTCATCCCTGACCACTTTCGCGACCACGGACGCCGCTGCGATGGATGCGCTTGCGGACTCGCCCCTGATAATCGAATGCTGTTCAATATCGATATGCGGAAGCCCGAGTGCGTCGATCAGCAGGATATCCGGCCGGATTCCAAGGTCATCCACGGCAAGTTCCATCGCGCGCTTTGTCGACCGGAGTATGTTGAGCCTGTCTATCTCTTCCGCACTCACCATGCCGACACCCACTGCCGCGGCATGACGGACGATATTCCAGAAGACCTCTTTGCGCTGTTTTTCGGCGATTTTCTTGGAATCCCGGAGCCCTTCTATCACAATCCCCGGGGGAAGCACTACTGCGGCCGCAACCACCGGCCCTGCCAGCGGGCCCCTTCCGGCCTCATCCAGCCCGGCAACTACGGGATGTTTCCGCCGGATTTCCTCATCATGTAAAAAAAGGGCCTGCAGCGTTTTACGGCAGGCTCTCCTGCGGTGTTCAGGCGGCATTGTCCGGAGGTCATTTCCTGTTGAAGGTCTTTTCCTTTATCTTGGCGGCCTTGCCCTTCTTGTCGCGCAGGTAATAGAGCTTCGCCCTCCTTACCACTCCCTGCTTGACCACCTTGATCTTTTCTATCAGGGGAGAATGAAGCGGGAAGACCTTTTCAACTCCGATGCCGTAGGATATCTTGCGCACCATGAAGGTTTCGCGTATGCCGCCTCCCCTTCTTCCTATGACGACACCCGTAAATGTCTGTATCCTCTCTTTCTCGCCTTCCTTGATTTTCATGCTTACGCTGACTGTATCGCCGATGCGGAAATGGGGAATTTCCTTTTTGTACCCTTCTTCTATGACCTTGATGGCATTCATTCTGCTCCTCCTGTATTACAAATATTATATTGACTGCCTGTTTATGCAACCATTAACACGTCAGGCTCCGGCCCGTTGCTTTGCCTTACAACGGCATTGAATTACCGCCGGTTCATGCAATTATCATGCATCTCCCTCCGTGGATTCCCTGATCTCCGACAGCAATTTCCTGTCCAGGTCCGTAAGCCCGGCCTTTTCAAGGAGATCCGGCCTTGCCATGAGCGTCTTTTTCAGCGCCTGCTTTCTTCTCCACAGCCATATCTCTTTATGATTGCCTGAGAGAAGCACCGCCGGCACGTGCAACCCCCTGAATTCCCTGGGCCTTGTATAGTGGGGGTAGTCAAGGAGACCCCATGAGAAGGATTCATCCTCCGCCGACCTCCCGTCACCGAGCGCACCCGGGATCAACCTTGTAACCGCATCAATTATCACAAGCGCGGCGAGCTCGCCGCCTGTTATAACATAGTCTCCTATTGAGACCTCTTCATCCGCAAGGGTTTTCACCCTCTCGTCGATGCCTTCATAGCGGCCGCATATAAATACAAACCTCTGTGTTTCCCTTGCATATGCCTCTGCCGTTGACTGGTTGAAAGGCCTGCCCTGCGGGCTCAGCAGCACTATCTTTCTCGGCTCGCCGTCTTCCCTGAGAAAGTCCACGGCCCTGAATATGGGCTCCGGCTTCAGCACCATCCCCGCCCCTCCCCCGTAAGGATGATCATCCACCGATCTGTGCGGGTCCGATGTAAAATCCCTTATATTGCAGAGCCTGACTTCGATCAACCCTTTTTCCCGCGCCCTCTTGAGAATACTTTCATTCAGATAGGCATCAAATATACCGGGAAAGATCGTCAGGACATCACATTTCATTTTCAGGGCAACCGGACAATTCTAAAGGAGAAGGGACGCTATCCCTTCTCCCCTGTTTCCGTACCGCCGGATTTTCAACAAATTATACCCAACCCACAGGGTCATCGGAATATTGCCCGCCGGGCAGGAAGTGCGGCGGGAGTTTTATTTACGGCAGACTTCCCTGCCTGTTCATACGCAACTTCAAGTATCGGGCTTGCCGGCTTATTCCAGGATTTCCAGGACACAACGCTTGCCGAGCTTTGTGCCCGCAGCGCTCAGAATGGTTCTCATTGCCCGTGCTGTCTTGCCCTGTTTGCCGATAACCTTTCCAAGGTCGCTTGTGGCAACGCGTAATTCAAATACAGTGGTTCTCTCTCCGTCAACCTCGGTAACTGCAACTTCCTCCGGTTTGTCCACCAGAGACTTCGCCATTAGTTCGATTAGCTGTTTCATGTCCACCTCCATTTGAATACAGGCTATTTTACAGACCCGATATTTTCAAAAGTTTCCTCACGGCAGGAGTCGGTTGGGCCCCGCGACCAAGCCAGTAGCCGGCCCTTTCGGTGTCTATCTTTATCTCTGAAGGTTCTTTCAGCGGATCATAAGTTCCGATAATCTCCAGAAAAGGACCATCCCTCCGCTTCCTTGAGTCTGCCACAATCACCCTGTAGAAAGGTCTCTTTTTGGCGCCTTTTCTTGTCAATCTTATCTTTACCAAAGTATTTTCCTCCGTAGTCAATGGATATTAATAATACAGGATTCAGGATACAGTATGCAAGATGCGGGCGTATAAAATCAATTCATCCACCCGTGTCTAAAATTTAAACTGCGGCATGCCGAACCCCTTGCCGCGTTTAAATTTTTTCAGCATCTTCTTCATTGCGAGGTGTTGCTTCACCAGCTTGTTGACATCAGCGACGGTGGTCCCGCTGCCGGCGGCGATTCTCTTCTTCCGGCTGCCGTTGAGTACAACATAATTCCTTCTTTCCGGTATTGTCATGGAGTTGATTATCGCCTCGACCTTGACAAATGCCTTGTCGTCTATGTTAATCCCCTTAAGCTGCCTGCCCATACCGGGAATCATGCTCAGGATGTTTTCAAGGGGGCCCATCTTCTTGATCTGTTTTACCTGGGTCTTGAGATCCTCATATGTAAACCTGTCTTTCCTGAGCCTGTCCCCCAGCCTTGCGGCGTCCTCGAGGTCCACCGCCTGCTGGGCCTTTTCCACAAGGCTTACCACATCGCCCATTCCGAGGATTCTCGAGGCCATTCTCTCCGGGTGAAAGGGCTCGAGAAAATCGATCTTCTCCCCCACACCGATAAACTTGACGGGTTTCCCGGTTACGGCCGCGATCGACAGGGCCGCGCCGCCGCGCGCATCGCCGTCCATCTTCGTGAGAATCACTCCCTGAAGGTCGAGCCTTTTATTGAACGATTCCGCGATGTTTACGGCGTCCTGCCCGGTCATGGCATCGGCGACAAGGAGGATTTCATCCGGCCGTGCCTCTTTTTTCAGACCCTCAAGCTCGGCCATCAGCTCTTCATCAATATGGAGCCGGCCGGCCGTGTCGAGTATTAAGATGTCCCTCCCCTCGAGGTTTGCCTTTTTCAGCGCCTCAGGGAATATCGTCAGGGGATTGTCTCCCGGACGGGTTGCATGGACCGGCACATCTATCTGTGAGCCGAGGGACCTTAGCTGGTCGATGGCGGCGGGCCTGCCCGTGTCCAGGGCCACAAGCATGGGCCTCCTGCCGTCTCTCTTGAAATTATTGGCAAGTTTGGCCGCTGTTGTGGTCTTGCCCGAGCCGTGAAGGCCGACAAGCATGATAACCGTGGGCGGATTGGGAGCAAGGTTGATCCTGCTCTGCCCGCCGCCCATAAGGGCGGTGAGTTCATCGTTTACTATCTTTACAACCTGTTGGCCCGGCGTGATGCTCTCTATGACCTCTTTGCCCACAGCCCTTGCCCGGACCTTTTCAACAAAATCCTTGACTACCCTGAAGTTGACGTCAGCCTCGAGCAGGGCCATCCTGACCTCTTTGAGCGCGGCAATGACATCCTCTTCCTTAAGGAGTCCGCGGCCCTTCAGTTTCCTGAAGATGCCGTCCAGTCTTTCAGACAGTGATTCAAACATATTTCAGACCGCGAGCCGCCGGTTATCAGCCGCCGGCTCTTTTTTTCCATACTTACGGCGGCATACATGCCGCCATTCAGAAATTCTCTTCTATGTATTTTTCCGCGGATACGGCGGCCGTTGCCCCGTCACCCACAGCGGTGGCTATCTGTTTCAGGGGCTTTGCCCTTACGTCCCCTGCCGCGAATATTCCCGGCGCCGAAGTCGACAGGTTCTCGTCGGTGACAATGTAGTTGTTTTCGTCAAGTTCCACCAGTTCTTTCAGAAAGGCCGTGTTCGGGTTGTAACCTATGTAAACAAACACACCCTTGACATCAAGCACCGACCTTGCCCCTGTCTTTACATTTTTTATTTGCAGGGCATTGACACCGCTGTCATCACCCTCTATCTTCTCCGGGACGGAGTCCCATACAAAGGTTATCTTCGGGTTTGAAACAGCCCTCTCATGGGCCACCTTTGCAGCCCTGAGCCGGTCTCTCCTGTGCACTATGTAAACCGTATCCGCAAACCGGGTCAGGAAGAGACCCTCTTCCACCGCTGCATTGCCGCCGCCTATGACGGCAAGCTTGCTGCCCCTGAAAAACGCGCCGTCACATGTGGCACAGTATGAAACACCCCTGCCCCTGTATTTCTCCTCGCCTTCAATCTTCAGGGGTTTCGGGTTTGAACCGGTCGCAAGGATAACGGCCCTGGCCTCATATTGCCTGCCGTCTTCAAGGATTATCCTCTTGATCCCGTTGTCCGCCGAGACCTTCATTACAGAGCCCTGGACTATTTCAAGACCGAATTTCACGGCCTGTTTTTCCATTTTCTGCGAAAGCTCGGCCCCTGAGATGCCCTCCTCGAATCCCGGGTAGTTCTCGATCCGCTCGGTGGTCATGACCTGCCCCCCCGGGAAGGCCTTCTCAATAAGCAGGCTCCCGAGTCTCGCCCTCGCAGTATAAAGCCCTGCTGTCAGGCCAGCAGGGCCGCCGCCGATAATTACAACATCATGCATCAGATTATCCTGTAACTGTTAAAGCAGGGAATCTATCTTGGATTTGAGCTGGGCCTTGGGTACGGCCCCGACTATCTGGTCAACCTCCTCGCCGTCTCTAAAAAACATGAGCGTCGGTATCCCCCTGATCTTATACTGGCTTGCAAGATCGGGGTTCTCATCCGTGTTGACCTTTGCAAACAGCACCCTGCCCTCGTATTCTTTTGCAAGCTCCTCGACAACGGGAGAGACTATCTTGCAGGGCCCGCACCATGTCGCCCAGAAATCCACCATTACAAGATTCCGCGCCTGAAGAACCGTCTCCTCGAAGTTATCGCTCGTAACACTTGCCACTGTCTCTGACATTATAAGATCCTCCTCTGCAATAAAAGTTTATAAATTATATTTCCTGAATAATGTCTTTGTCAATTTCCCGTGTCTCCTAAACCCCTGCTGTCTCCGCTTCCTTCAGCCACAGGAGCCTTGAATGGTCGAGGACGGATCTGTTAAGCGCTTCGATTATATCTGCCGGGCTGGTGTCAGCGCCCTGCTTTTTCTCAAACGGCCTGAATGCGGGTTCAGCCGCTTCACGGCCGTCATCTGTTTTCGGGGTGATATCCTTCAAAGGCTCGCCGATTGCCTTTGAAAGGCTGATGATTATATCACGGTGCTGCCTGGAGGACCCCGCTGGTTCGATAACCTTCCTGACGTCCTTGACCCTGCCCAGACAGTTTATTATCGTGCCCTTTGATTCAAGGTATGTTGCGGCCGGCAGCACTACATCAGCCTGTTTCGCAAAATCCGTGAGGTAAGATGTCTGTGCTATGACAAACTTTGCGCCGGGTCTCCCGGAAACAGGGATTTCCCCCACTGCATAAAGCACGTCCATGTCACCGGAAATCATTTCATTGTAGGTCTTCCCGTCCGCGAACAGGCCTGCCGCGGCAATGCCTCTTGCGTTGGCCTCATACGGCACCGCGACCACACTGACATCGATCAGCAGCGAGATGTTCCTTGATGCGCTGAAAAGCGACGGGGCGCAGAATATTGCGGGCGACCCGGCCCCGGCCAGTATGGCGGCGGCCTTTTCAATATCCTCAGTCACCGCAAGCCCCGAGACAGCGGCCTCCAGCTCAGCGCCGCCCGTCTTCCCCTTGTCGATCAGGCCCTTTGCTATATGCGCAAGCGTCGCGGCCTCGTCAGCCCTGATGCTCACCGTTGCCGCACGGCCTATCCTTACTTCCGCCGGGTTTATGACAATGAGCTTTGCGCCTCTTGATACCCTCTTTCTTATGCCTGCGTCAAGCGCCGGCAGCACCCTGCTCCACTGCGAGGGATCAAGCCCTGCAAGCACGATCACATCCGTGCCGTCAAGATCAACGGTGTCGGAGAGGTTCAGGGAATCGGCGTCTGCATAAAGGCTCGCTGTCGTATCCACATTGCCCGTACGGATCACGTCGGAGGCGAACCTTGAAAGTGCGAGGGCATCCTGGTTGAGTATGCCCGCGGTGCTTATAATCCCCGCACCGGCACCGGCCTGCTTTAATCTTCCGGCTGCGATTTCCAGTGCATCTTTCCATGTGGTCTCCTGCAGCCCGCCGTTGACCTTCTTCATCGGAACGGTGACCCTTGCGTCCGACGTCACCGCGTCGAATCCGAACCTGCCGGTGGCGCATATGTATCTTTCAGCAGAGCCGTCGGCCGCGCCGGCATTTATCTTTATGACTTCGCCGTCTTTCTCGCTCGCGGTTATATCGCAGCCGCAGCCGCAGGAAAGACAGGCGGATGCGGTCTTCGTATATTCCCATTCCCTGCCCTTTCTCCACCTGCCGGCTTCAAGGAGGGCATTGACGGGGCATACGTCGATACAGCTTCCGCAGAAAGTGCAGTCGGATTTCTGCAACGGTCTGTCCATGGCGGTGACGACCTTTGCGCCGACTCCCCTTCCCATGAATTCAAGAACGTTTGTGCCCTGTTCCTTGCACACCCGCACGCATCTTCCGCAGATGATGCAGTAGTCAGGCTCCCTCCTGATAAACGGATTCTCCTCATCGACCGGATATCCGAATTTCTTCCTGCTGAAGCTTGATTCCTTTATCCCAAAGTCATACGCATACTGCTGCAGGGTGCATGCGCCGGCCTTTGTGCAGGTCATGCAGTCAAGGGGATGCATGGACAGAATAAGGTCTATCACGAATTTCCTGATCTCCTCCACCGTTTCGGTTCTGGTGTTGACGACCATGTCCTCTTTCACCTTCGTGGTGCAGCCTATCAGCGGGGCCTTCATGCCCTCAACCTCGACGAGGCACATCCTGCATGCGCCTATTCCCCTCATGCCCTTCAGGTAGCACAGGTTCGGAATGTGGATTCCAGCTGTCCCCGCGGCATCAATGAGATTGGTTCCCTCCGGAACGCGCACCACCTTGCCGTCTATTTTCAGAGTAACTTTTTTTGACATCTGCTCCTCCTGTCTATCATATCCGGAAACAGGGAGACCCCCGCCGCCGTTTCGAAATTTATTTCAATTCCGCAAGTGCGTATGCAATACGCTCTTGCTTATGTTGCAACTGTTTCCGCTTCTTTGACTTTTGCATCAACAACAACTATCGCCTTTTCCGGACAAGCCGGAACGCATTCGCCGCACTTGACGCACTTGGTCCGCCGGATCTCAAACGGCCGGTACCCGCTGATAAACGCCCGTCTCCTTTCGCCGTATATGGCGCCGTATTTGCATGCCGTCAGGCATTCGCCGCACATCGTGCACTTCGCGGTGACAATCGTGTATTCAATGTAGGCGCTGCATGTGCGCTCCGGACAGATGCCCTCCATATGCCCGGCGAAACCGGCTGTGTCGATCCACCGGAGGATGAAACGCCCCGTGTCTTTTCCCTTTTTGCACATGGAGCCGATCAGCATGCCGGAGGCGATCCTCCTGAGTTTGAACAGGTCTTCTTCTGCGGCCTTCCCGTCGGTCATATTATTCAGGACGGCCCTTGCCTCATAGCTTCCCATGGAGCAGGGAAAGCACTTGCCGCACATCGGTCCTGCGAGGAACTCCGTTATGTAGAAAAGAGCCTTCTCCACCGGGCATTTCCTTTCATCCGCTGTTTTTCTTATGTCATCCACCTTTATCAGTCTCTTGTCTGTCATGGCCAACCCTCAGTATATCGCCTCTGCCATGTAGATAATCTCCGGCAGGACGTGGGCAACCAGGTCTCTGTAAGTGACCATTCCTATGAGCCTGCCTTTTTCAACAACCGGCAGATGGCGTATCTTTTCTTTTGAGACAACCTGGATTGCGGCATTTATCTCTGTTGAAGGTTCAAATGTTATGATCTTCGTGGTCATCAGATTCCCGATGGGCTCTGTCTTCAGGTCAACATCCTTGTGGACATAACGGACCACGTCCCTTTCGGTAAAAATACCCGCTATTTTGCCTTCTTCGTCGACCACTATCACGTCGCTTATATTCTTTTCAGCCATAAGCCTTACGGCTGCATCCGCAGTCTGGTCCGGGGTAACGGTGGCCAGCTCATCGGTTTTTTTCTTCAAGATATCTCTAAGGACCATTCTCGCCCTCCTGTCTATAAGTTCTATTGTTTCCGTGGGTACCTTGAATTCCTCCTCAAGGATCACATGCCTATGTTTCTTTATCATGACGGCATCTATCGGACATGCGTTATAACACGCCAGGCACCGGGTGCAGGCGTTGCGGTCGATTATGTATCTGTTTCTCGTCTCGGTAACCGCATTGAAAGCGCAGGCCTCCTTGCACAGGCCGCACCTGATGCACGCCGCCTGGTCGATGACGAATGCCCCCATGCCGGTGCATGCCTTTGCACGGCAATACTTTTCATAGACATGCTCTTCATACTCTTCCCTGAAATACTTGATTGTGCTCAGCACGGGGTTGGGCGCGCTCTGGCCGAGCCCGCAGAGCGAGGCCTTCTGGATGTACTGGCCGAGATCCACGAGCCTGCGGATGTCGCCCTGCTCGCCCTGCCCCGATGTGATCCTCTCGAGTATCTGCAGCATCTGGTAGGTACCTATCCTGCACGGCGGGCATTTGCCGCAGGATTCGGACTGTGTAAATGAGAGGAAAAACTTGGCCACATCAACCATGCATGTGTCCTCATCCATCACCACCATTCCGCCCGAACCCATCATTGAGCCCACGGATGCAAGAGAATCAAAGTCTATCGGCAGGTCAAGGTGCTCGGCCGGTATGCAGCCGCCCGAAGGACCGCCTGTCTGGACGGCCTTGAATTTCTTATCTCCAAGCATCCCGCCGCCGATGTCGAATATTATTTCCCTCAGGGTCATTCCCATGGGAACCTCGACGAGGCCGGTGTTTTTGACCTTCCCGGTAAGCGCAAACACCTTTGTGCCTGGCGAGGTCCTGGTTCCGATGGACGTGAAGTAGTCGGAGCCCTTTTCAACGATCACCGGGACGCAGGCATAGGTTTCAATGTTGTTGAGATTGCTCGGATACCCCCACGGCCCGCCGCCGGGTTGTGAAAGCCTCGGAGGCCTGGGTCTCGGAAAGCCTCTCTCCCCCTCTATGGAGGCAACGAGGGCCGTGGACTCACCGCATACAAACGCCCCTGCGCCTTCCCTTATGTCCACCGTAAAGCTGAAGTCCGTGCCGAGGATGTTTTTTCCGAGCAGCCCCAGTTCTTCGGCCTGTCTTATTGCCGTCCCGAGGTTCTGGACCGCGAGGGGGTATTCATGCCTGACATATATGAATCCGTACTGTGCGCCTATTGCATATGCACAAAGCGCCATTCCCTCCAGGAGGCTGTGCGGGTCGCCTTCCATGATGGACCTGTCCATAAATGCGCCGGGGTCTCCTTCGTCACCGTTTGCGATCACAAACTTGATATCCCCCGGAGCCGACTTGGTATGCGCCCATTTCTTGCCTGCCGGAAATCCTGCGCCGCCCCTCCCCCTGAGATTCGCCCTGTCGACTTCCTGAAGAACCAGCTCGGGTGTCATCAGGGCCAGGGCCTTTTCCAGCGCGGCGTAGCCTCCGACCGCCAGGTAATGATCAATATTGCAGGGATCGATCACCCCGTTGTTTCTAAGGGCGATCCTCACCTGTTTTTTGTAAAAGGGGATATCCGTCATGACAGGTATGGGCTCGCTCATTATGTCGTCGCGGTAAAGACCCTGCCTGTAGGGCATGTTGCCCAGCATGGAATGGCTCATGATGGAGGAGACGTTCCCGGGCCTGGTCCTCTGGTAGAAGATGTTCAGGGGTTCCACCTTGAGCACCGGGCCTTTCTGGCATATCCCCTGGCAGCCTGTCTTGACTATCTCCACATCAACGCCGCTGGCCGCGGCCTCTTTTTCAAACGCATCTATAACCTCCCGGGCGCCTGTCGCAGCGCACGCGGTTCCGCAGCACACCCTCGCCCTGAGGGCGTCGGGCCTGAAAGTGGTGGTCTTCAGGCGCTCCCTGAACTCGTAAAGCTCTTTCGGACTGTTAAGTTTTTTCTTCATATCTTCACCTTTTGATATTTTAATGTACCTTACAGCGGCATAAAAACACCGCCCGCGGGAGGGAGAGTCCGGCGGAAAAGCTACCCTTCGCCGCTTTTGATATCCTCGACTATCTCTTCAAGCCTCTTCATGTCTATCTCACCGACTATGCTTTCATTGACCGTGGCCACCGGAGCAAGGCCGCAGCAGCCGATGCATCCCACGGTCTCAAGGGTCATCGCAAGATCGGGCGTTGTCTCTCCTTCATCTATCTTGAATTCATCCTTGATCCTGCCGAGCACCTTATCCGCTCCCCTCACGTGGCATGCCGTGCCCGTGCATACGCGAACTATCTTCCTGCCGCGCGGGGTGAAATAGAACTGCTTGTAAAACGTCGCCGTGCTGTAAACATCGGACAGCGGTATATCGAGTTTTTTCGATAATCTTATGAGGTCTTCCTCCGGCAGATAATTGCGCTCCTTCTGTATCTGCTGAAAGGCATGTATGAGGATGCCCCTTTTCTTCTGGGTATCCGTCAGAATATCGCCGACGTGTCCTATGACTTCATCAACCTTGAGATTCACTGATACCTCCCACCCCGGCATGGGCCGCGCCGGCTGCCGATCTTTCCAGTTCCCTCCTGGCGGCCATGTCCATGAGGACCCTTTCGGCGCCGAACTTTCCGGGCTCGTATTTCCTGAGTTTGAGATTCTCCCTCGCCCTGTCTATGTAGTCAAGCGTCATCGCAAGAATCTTTTCGGGATCCGGCTCGAAATGAAGCGCTCCCATGTAGCGCTCAAACCATACCTCCGTCATGATCCTTTCAACTTCCCTGCTCGCTCCGACCGGTGATTCCCCGCCCATGATCACGGGGACACCGGATGCCGCGAAATATGTACCGATAGCAATGGCCTTTTCCGACATCCACTCCGGAGCGATTCCCACGGCGGGCATTCCGGCGATTTCATCGGAAAGGCCCCCCTCGTGCGCCATGGCCGTTGCTATCGTGAGTATCCTCGAGTTGTCGACACACGCGCCGAGGTGAAGGATGGGAGGAATACCTATGGCCTCGCATACCTCCCTCAGCCCGGGCCCGGCATTTTCAAGCGCCGTCTCAGGCGTTAAATAGCCTGCGGTTGCGCATGCCGCGGAGCCGCAGCCGGTCGAGACGATGAGGACGTCATTTTTTATAAGCTCGGTTGCCAGATACTTGTGAATGCTTGTGGCCTGCACCCTTGGATTGTCGCATCCCACCAGCCCGACCACGCCCCGGATCCTTCCGGCCATGATGGCGTCGTTCAACGGCCTGAAGGATGCACGCCATTTTCCGCCCTGCATGTATTCGATATATTCATGTGAGAAACCTGCTATCAGGGGTGTCTTCCGGGTTATATGGCTCCCCTCGCTTGTCCTGTTGGGGAAGTTGTCTATCGCCATTTTTACAATCTTTTCAGCCGTCTCCCTTGCATGGTGCTCGTCGTATTCAACATGGACCGCCCCGGGTATCTTGGCCTTGGGACTGGTGGTGATGATCTTTGTATGGAACTTCTCCGACAGCCTGGTGATGGCGGGCATAATGCACTGCACATCAACCGTCATGGCGTCGACCAGGCCTGTCATGATACCGAGTTCCTGGTTTGTAAACCCTCCGGCAGTGGGTATCCCGTGCCTCATGAGGACTTCATTTGCAGTGCAGCACATGCCGCCGAGATTGATGCCCTTTGCACCCCTGGATTTCGCGTATTCAATCATCTCAGGCGAAGATGCCGCATCAACGATTATTTCGGCAAGCGTGGGCTCGTGCCCGTGGACTACGAGGTTGACCTCGTCTTCCTTGAATATGCCGAAGCTGGACTCGGCCCTGAGAGGTTTGGGGGTCCCGAAGAGGATGTCCGTGATGTCAGTGGAGATCATGCAGCCGCCCCATCCGTCCGCCAGCGCCGTCCTTATTCCCTGTGCCAGCAGGTGATCGGCATCGTGGTCCACGCCGACACTTGTCCGGTGCAGGGCCTCAACCACTTCCCTGTCTATGCCGCGGGGGGCGACACCCCATTTCCTCCACCTTTCCTGAGTCTTCCCGGGAGCCCTCTTGTTGTAGTTCAGCTCGCCCGTCTGGCGTCCGAAATCCTCGAGGAATTTAAGTGCGACGTCTCTTGCGACATCATTGACAGGCCGGCCCTCGAATTCTATTTCAAGTATGCCTGCAACCTTGTACAGTTTCCTGACGTCGGTTATCCTGAAGTCCTTTGCCGTACCCTCGGCGGCGGCCAGGAGGGTCATGGCCATGTCCCTTGCGTGATCGGAGTGGGCGGCGGTGCCCGCCGCTATCATCCTTACGAGATTTCTTGCGGCCACCGAGGCAAGAGATGCCCCGCATACGCCCTCTGCCTTTTCCTCGGCATTCCTGCCCACAAGCCTGCACGGCCCCATATGGCATACCCTGCAGCACGCCCCGGTCTCGCCTATGGGGCACTGCTTCAGCTTCTCCGCACGCTCAAAGCATGTCTCAAGATGGTGTGCCTCACCCCATTCTATTATCTCTTCTGCTGATGTGCCTGCGCTTTTTGTCACTTTATCCATATATCCTCCATAAAATTCTTGAATCGTCTCCGGCCGGCGTGTCCGTGAGAAACGGTCAACCGGAACGGACAACGTCTTTAGAACATCGGATCCATCTCAAGCGCCGGATGCCCGACACTTGCAAGATATTCCAAGAGTTTCTCGGAATCCTCTGCAACGCTTTCATCCGCAATCTTATCCAGCAAATCAGGCACCCCCTCTTCCTCGCACCTCTTCTTGAAATCTTCGGCGATTCGTTCCTTGAGATTCTTCGTCATCCACACTATTCTCCTGATTCCGCCGTCTGCATAGAGGAATTTGCGGCTTGTAATGAAATTCACACCAATTCCCATGAACCCGGGGTTCTGCGTGCCCCCGCCGACCGTCCCCGCGAGTGTGGAGAATTTCATGCCCACGGGCGTCATGCCGGTATGGCCTCTCTGCACGAGCATGACGCCGTTGGCTTCGGGGATGATCGCAACGATACACTCGAAACACCCGCAGGATGTCATGGGATTATCCATGATGGTGTACAGGTTGAGCGTCTCGACAGCGCCGGCTGAATTGGCCTTCAGGTACTCGTCCACACCGGCCCATCTGCCCGCCCTGGCGTCCAGCACCTCGCCCTTCTTTATGGGCTGGTTGCCGCCTGTGGGGTCTATCTCGAAGGCGGCCTTTGTGTCAAGCCAGTTGTAGGCGCCGCAGAGACCGAGACGCTCCGGGCTTATAACGCATACGTGTGACGGAGCGAACGACTGGCACAGGAGACAGGAGTAATAGGTGTCAACCGATTCGTCCGTAAGGCCGGCAAGCCTGTGATCCCTTTCCCTGTAGACGGCCCTTGCCTGATCCTGCAGTTCGAGGACGTCCTTTTCATCGAAGTAAAGGGTGACCTGGACCTTATCGACAATCGCCTTGAACCTGTTGTGCGTCATGGTGTTGTGTATTATGCCGATATGCTCCAGGGTGATGCCCTCCTTGTAAGCCTGTTTGCTGATCCTCATCCATACGATGTCGCGCTGTCCCATGTGCCACAGGCCCTGCGCCTCATTTATGTTATGATGGAGCTTTCTCTCGATAATGGCCTCGAAGTCTTTCTGCATCTTCCGGCCCGCAACGTCTATGACAATCCCGAGCGGCATCTGCCCGCCGGCCTTGTATCTTTCTTCTATATCAGTGCCCACAAGAACCACCTTGCCGTCTTCAATCTCCTCCATTTCCCTCGTTCTCACCCATTCGAAGGCAGGGGTGCGGTTGCCGCCGAACTCTATGAACATGTCTTCCTTACGGATCCTCTCGCCCTCGAATGCAGGCCCGTAGGACACGGGGATAGGCGGTTTCTCAACGGTCACCTTGAGCCCCCTGACCTCAAAGGCCCTCTGCACGATCTTGCCGTGGTCGAGTTCTTTTTCGACATGCTCGTATGTGCACACACCCGTCGGATGGATAACCGGGACATCGGTATCGCATATCGCGGGGTACCCCATGTTAATGGCTCCGGCTCCCGTCGACCACTTGACGTCGTCAAGCTCCCCCAGTACAAGGGCGAATGCAAAGACCCTGTCTTTTGTATATTTCAGGTGCGCCCTGTAATCTCCGGGCTTGTTGCCGCCGAAGATCAGGGAAGCCCTGACGGACCAGTCGAGCGCATAGAGTGTATGTTCCGTTTTCGTGCCGAGAGGGACGATATATGTATCCCAGCCGAGTTCGACATTCTTCCTCAGCAACTGCCTCGTGACGCTGTCCCCCCCTGATTCCCCGGAGAGGAATATGAGGATGTTCTTCTCCTGCAGTTCTCTTACGATCTTCACCGCGGTTTCATCATCGGGGGCCGCGCCGATAATGGCTGCGAAGCCGGGCATCCTGCCGTCAACGAGCTGGATGCCGAGGTTTCTCTGAATTGTGTCCGTGATGAAGCCGTTGTAAACATAACCGGTTTCAGGGTCCGTCTCCGGCTCGAGCCCCTCGAGATATCTCAGGGCCAGTATGATCTCCTCGCAGAAAAGGGTCGCCATGCCCGCATCCAGTGCCTCCCCGAGATACGGTTTCCAGAGCTTTTCCTCCGGTTCCTCGTGCAGCATCTCCCTTGCCATTTCCAGGGCGACCTTCATGTCGGCAAGCGTCTTGACGGGGAATGCCGTCATTGCATACACCAGCGGAAGGTAAAAAGCAGTATCCGGGAACTCGAACACGAAGTCTTTTCCTTTTTCCGCAATCGCCTTATCAAGCATCTCCTCCGCCGTTTTGAAGAGACTGTGTGAAGCCCTTATCGCGGCAGAGGCAATTATCTTTGACATTTCAACCTCCTAAACGGTAATTATTATGTACGGTAATAAATCTCCCGCCTAATGGCGCTTCCTGCACTTCCGGCATAAGCCGTAAAACTCGATACTGTTGCCGATCAGTTCAAATCCGTGAGTCAGCTCTTCCGGCACGTCCAGCTTGAAATCCGTGTGCAGATCGAGGATCTTCTTGCATTTAACGCATAGAATATGGTGGTGCTTGGTGGTGTCGGGGTCGTACCTTTTCTTGCCGGAATCTATCTTCAGTTCCTTTACGCGGTGTTTGCTTTTCAGTGCCTCAAGCGTGTTGTAAACCGTTGCAAAAGACATTGTGGGATAGTGTTTCAGCACCGCCTTGTAAATGTCTTCGGCAGACGGATGCGACTTGTTGCCTCTTAAGAAGTTCAGTATGGCAAGCCGCTGTGGCGTTAATTTAATCTGAAGTCGCCTGAATTCTTTCATGCTCCTGGTCGTTTTTCTGTCATTCCGTTTTGTTATGTCCGGGATTGCTGGAATGACATGTCTTTGAGTATTTGAATCAGTTAATAATAATTATTAATTAATAAAACGTCATAATATCATACGGATGTCCGCCCTCCCTGTCAAACAGGCCGCGCATAAAACTTACAGCGGCATAAAAACACCGCCCCCGGTCCCTGCAAAAGCCGGGGGGAAAACCTATGCCCGGTTTTTCAGGAAAGTCGGAATGGCGTTGGCCTCCCTCGGGCCGACCGTTATCTTCCATCCCTCGAGTTTGTCCTCGAGCGCGCCGCTCAGGATTGCAACCTGCCCGGGCAGGATAAGCTCCTTGTGGCTGATCCGGTTCTCCACCCCGCTTTCCTTTATGAACTGGGCGATCTTCGCGGCCGTGAACTTGCCGGCAGCCCAGGCGGTCAGAACTGAAAGGCCCTCGCAGTCCATTACGGCAAGCCGCGCGGGCACCCTGCTGTTTTCAATCTCACCCGAGACAATAAAATAGGTGAGCGAGAAATTCGTTGTAATCATAAGAGGGGCATCCGCACCTGGCTCTCCGATTTCGTAAATCTTCTGCTCCACCTGCATGGGCACCTGCGGGTCGGTGTAGAGATTCTGCCTCAGCGTGAAAAGTGCGAGATTCTTCCACTTTTCAATGCTGCCGAGTATGACTATTGATGCGTATTTGGCGATCGCAACAGAGGCAACGGATGCCTCGAAAAGGGGATCATCCCTCAACACGCTGTTTATCACCGGATATCCGAGCGGTTTGAAGTTCTTCTTAAGCGCGGAGCGCCTGATCTGCGTATTGTGCTCTATGATCTCTTTGGCTGTCTTTGCGCCGGAGTCAAGGACGATATCCTCCACGCCCAGCCCCCTGATCTTTTCGGTAAGCGCCGACAGGGCCCCCGGGCCCTCCGCGCATGCAACAAGGGGAACGCCGTGAGCCTTTGCAACAGCGGCCATGGCTTCGGCGTTTCCGTCGTCGGCCCCGTACAGCAGCGGCTTCCTCCCCTCGACGGCCTTTACGGCTGCCCCGGCTGCGGCGGCATCCTTGCAGTTCAGTATTACGGCGGCCTCCGGCGCCTTCTCCGCCACAAGCCTTACGGCGGCTTCATACCTGGCGGCGTCGCCCGAGGCATATTCCACGCATACGGCATCAACCCTCAGTTTCTGCCCCACGCGGTCGATCTCCGAGGAGGCCACTTCAGATGCCTTTTCCGCAAGCTCGCCGTCGCTCAGACTGTCTTTGACGTTAAGCGCCAGGGCACAGGGATTGACGAACTTCTTCTCATGCCTGAACAGGACGGTCTCTCCGCCTATCTTTACAGCCTTTTCCCCGGTGCCGAGATCGAATGTCCTTATCGGCGGCGCCGACGCCTCGCCGAGGGTTTTCTTTGCCTCCTCCGACACGTCGGGACACGCTGAAAGCTCCACGCCGCCCTGGGCGAGTTTCATTGCAAAGGCCAGACATGTGGGAAATCCGCATTTCTTGCAGTTCGTCTTCGGAAGAAGCTTAAATATCTGAATTCCGGTTAATGCCATTGTTTACCTCCATGTTTTGCTCAAACCAGCTCATCGATGGTCTTTTCAACGGTCTCTATCGCCGCAGGATGCCTCATGATAAGAAGGTTTGTCCCGGCCAGAAGCATCGCGGTGGCGGTGATCGCCTCCCAGGCAATGCCCCTCTCCCGGAGCGTCCCCCATTCAGGAACGTCCGCTTCCGGGGCAACGGTCTCCTTTATCTTCCAGACATACATGCCCACGTCCCCGAGTATCGGGGGCTGCATGGTCGGATCGTTCTGGGCAAGCGCGGCAAGCCGTATCCTCTCCATCACTGAATAGGTGTACTCGAGGCCGTACCCGAGCGCGGAGCACATCGGGTCCGTAATGAGCTTTTCTTTGCTGAAACCCATCTGGGTTATCAGGATGTTCAACTGTTTCGCAAGATTGATGTCAAGCTCCGACATAGCTATCAGTTTATGATTATGCGCGAGGGCCGCGGCCACTATGGTTTTGTAATTGCCCTCCTGCGCCTTCCCGATTATGCAGTTGTACCCGCTTGCAGCCTCGGCTGCGGCAACCAGCACGGTCGAGTCCTTTTCAATGTGGTTGGAGCCGAGTATGACAAGGGGGACATCCACGGCCGCCAGCACATCCCTGACGGTTCCGGCGGCATCCTCGGCTGACCTGTCGTCCCTGTCGGGGTGGGTGCTCAGAAGCCTCAGCGCAATGGCCTTTGCATTCAGGACATCCTGGCAGTGTCTGGCCCACGCAACGGGATCCCCGCTTACATCCTTGTATGCCTCTTTTACCGTGTCCGGCCAGTCATCGGGCGGGCAGTCCTGGATCTCACAGGCAATCACGGGCCTGCTGGGCTGTTGTCCCTCAAAGGACAGGAACGGGAGGGTGTTTTCACCGCCTACCGTAACCGCCCTGTCGTCTTTGCCGAAATCAAAGCTCAGGACTTTACCGGTATATGACTCCTTGGGAATAACGTAAGACATATTGACCTCCGTAAAAAGATTTGCTCAGGAAACAGACGCCGCTGCATTGAGCGGTTTCATTACATCTCCAGGTACGAATGAGCATAAAGCGTATTTCCGAGAAAGATGTCCGTTGTCTTGAGCACATCCATAAGATCTTTGTCAAGAGGGTTCATAATCGCCGCCGAAAGACCCTCGTACATCAGCAGTGTCAGGTATACCCTGTCTATAAGGCTTCTCATCTCCTTCGGAACGCCGTTTGATACATTGCTGAGCCCCACGACCGTTTTCATCGGGGGATCGTTCAGCTCCTGGAACATCTTCACAGCCTTGATGGCATGGATTGCCTGGTCCTGCATTGTGCAGACCTGGAGAATCAGCGGGTCGAGGAAAAGGTCTTCCATCGGCACGCCGTACTCGGCGGCCCTGGCCATAATCTCGGCGGCGATCCCGCATCTTTCCTCCGCGTCGGCGGGCAGGCTGCCCTTCCCGAGTGTCAGGGCGATACACTGCGCATTATGCTTCGCCGCCATCTCGAGCATAACGAACCTGTCCGGCTCGTTCGACGTGGAATTGATGAGCGGCCTTCCCCATTCGTTGTTATGCGCCTGCAGGCCCGCCTCAAGCGCGGCCGCATTGGTGGTATCCAGACACAGCGGGGCCTGTACCACCTGCTGTATGCTCTCGACCATCCACTTCATGAGGTCCTCGCCGTTTTCCTCGGCAGGACCTATGTTTACGTCGATGAAGTGTGCGCCCGCCTTCCACTGGGCCGCGGCGAGTTCCTGGATGGGTTCCGGGTCGCGGGCATTCATCGCCTCCCTGACCTTTTTCGCTATAACGCTGATTTTCTCACCTATAATTATCATTCTTCCGTTCTCCTTAATTGGGTTTTAATCCTGCAGTTGAGAACTGACAGCCTGAAGCAAAGTTGTGAATTATAACATAAGCGGAAAGGAAAATACGTGCAATTATTTGGTAATAAGAATTTTAAATAAGAATCCGCGGATGCCGCGGCAGGGTCTTCACCCGCGCATGCCGCGGAGTTGAAGTTTTCCGCCGGCATCCTACATAATATTGCATATTGCCATGAATCCCACATTCAGGAAGGTATATTCGGAAATCCAGGGCGGAATGAAGCTCTCCAGATGCCGGAAATGCGGCTGCATGAAGGGAACGCTGGAGAACCTCAGGGCATCCCTCCCCCTGCTGAAGCTCAAGGATGCAAAGGAACTGCTCCGTCATGTAAATGAATGGCTCGGGCAGCTTGAGCCGCTTGAATACCCCTGTCTCGGGTGCAGATACTGTATCCCCCCGGAGGCCATGACCAGGCTCACCGGAAAATACCCGGCCCTTGCATCCGCGACCCTCTCAGGCTGCGGGATGACGGTAAACAATGATTCATGGCCGCCTGTTGAAGGCGAGTATACCGTGCTGGACGCATCAGCGCCGGTGGCCGTCTCCACACTTTCAAGCGTCAAGCTCGGGGAAAAGCTGGCCGGGCTCAGGCCCGAAGGGCTCTGCATTGTCGGCAAGACGGAGACGGAAAACATCGGCATCGACAAGATAGTGAAAAACGTCACTTCCAATCCCGCCATCACCTCCCTGATCCTGGCGGGAAAAGACACGGAAGGCCACCAGAGCGGAAGGACGCTGCTCGCCCTGTGGGAAAACGGCGTGGATGAAAACATGCGCGTGATCGGTTCAAACGGCAGGCGTCCGATACTCAGGAATGTAACCCGCTCGGACGTGGAAAAATTCAGAAAACAGATACACATGGAAAACCAGATAGGCTGTGAGAACACCCGCACGTTAGCGCGGAAAATCAGGGAAATGTCCCGAAAGACCGCGGCGGCGGGAGCCTCAGCCTGCGGATGCCACGGCGACTGCGGCGCCCCGGCCGTCTCCGTATCAATGCCCTCACTGTCCGCTGCCAATGGCGGTCCTCCGGAAGTTCCCGTGATTACGGCGAAAAAACACAGGAAATCATCGGTGAAACTCGACAGTGCGGGGTATTTCGTGATACTGCCGTCTGAAAGAGATAAATCCATCCTGGTGGAACACTATTCTTACGACAACAAACTGCTCAGGAAGATCAGGGGCAAAAACAGCCGGGACATCTATTTTACGATTATCAATAATAAGTGGGTGACTGAATTAAGCCATGCGGCATACCTGGGGAAAGAACTCGCGAGGGCCGAATTGTCCATCAGGGAAGGATTCAAGTTTGTTCAGGACGGGGCATAGTGGGAAAGGTAACGGCAGTAGCCAACCAGAAGGGTGGCGTCGGAAAGACTACTTCGGCTATTAATCTCGGCGCTTCCCTCGCGGGCGAGGGAAAGCGTGTCCTGCTCATTGATTCCGACCCCCAGGGCAACTCGACAAGCGGCCTCGGCATTGACAAGGAAAACATCAACGGCAGTCTCTATGACCTGTACACCGGCTCGAAACGCATAGAAAGGATCATACGCCGGACGGATGTCGAGCGTCTCGAAGTCATATCGTCGAATATCGAGCTTATCGGGGCCGAGCTTGAGCTTTCATCAAGGGACGGCAGGGAGACGGTCCTGAGACGTGCCCTGGAGCCGGTCAAACAGCGGTATGACTACATCTTTATCGACTGCCCGCCTTCGCTGAGCCTGCTGACGCTGAACGCCCTTGTCGCCGCGGACGGCCTTCTCATCCCCATGCAGTGTGAATATTACGCACTCGAGGGAATCAGCATGCTCCTGAGAACCTTCAACATGGTGAAAAACTCCCTTAATCCCTCTCTTGAGATAGAGGGGATACTGATCACAATGTTTGACGGAAGAATCACCCTTGCCAACCAGGTGACGGACGAGCTGAGGAGGCATTTCGGTGACAAGGTTTACAGGACGGTCATCCCCAGGAACGTCACCCTTGCCGAGGCCCCGAGCCACGGCAAGCCGGTTATAATGTATGATATACACTCAAAAGGCGCCCGGAGTTATCTGGAGCTTGCAAAGGAGATAATAGGTCGGTGAAGCCCGCACTCGGAAAAGGCCTCTCGGCCCTGATCCCCGGAACGGGAAAAGGGAAGGCAAAGGAGATACTGGAGATAGACCCGGCGGATATCGTCCCCAACAAATACCAGCCGAGGAGGATATTCAGGGATGAGACACTGAATGAACTCGTGGCCTCCATAAAGGAAAAGGGCGTCATCCAGCCCGTAATCGTGAGAAAGACGGACGGCGGCTCATACCAGTTGATTGCAGGCGAGCGGAGGTGGAGGGCCGCCAGGATGGCGGGGCTCTCCGGTATTCCGGCCATCGTCAAGGAAGCCGCCCCTTCCGAAGTGCTTGAACTCGCGCTGATAGAAAACATCCAGAGGGAGGACCTCAACCCGCTTGAGGCCGCGGAGGCCTTTCAGAGGCTGATAGACGATTTCAACCTTACCCATGACGACCTGTCCGCAAGGGTCGGCAAAGACAGGGCCACGGTGACCAATTACCTGAGGATACTGAAACTGCCCGCCGAGATCAAACAGTGGATCGCCGAAGGCTCCCTGAGCATAGGCCATGCAAAGGCCCTGCTGCGCGTCGACAACCGCCGCCTTCAGATCAGCATGGCAAGGAAGATCATACGAGACGGCCTGAGCGTAAGGCAGGCCGAGGCATTAAGCAGAAAAAGCGCTGTTGTCTCACGGCCCGAACGCGCGGCGCCCAGGGACCCGCAGATCGCATCACTCGAGGAAAAGCTCGTGCAGAGCCTCGGAACAAAAGTCCGCCTGATCCATAAATCGAACAAAAAGGGAAAGATAGAGATAGAATACTACTCCCTCGAAGA
>Ga0256839_1000406_pt1 | contig 55677 bp, 40 predicted proteins | sample 354166metaG_FD_185968 | JGI IMG/M metagenome (GOLD analysis project Ga0256839, IMG submission 185968) | Hydrothermal vent microbial communities from Mid Atlantic Ridge, Atlantic Ocean - 354-166 | ecosystem: Environmental > Aquatic > Marine > Hydrothermal vents | place: Atlantic Ocean: Mid... | reverse complement strand
GGCAGCGTCTAGACTATCTGATCCAGAACAGCGCCGTCTACGAGGAAGTGGCCCGAAACGTGAAATATTTCGCTCTTCAGGCCAATATGGCGCCCCAGGATGAAGACGAAACCATCGCTTCCGATGTCGACATGCGAGATTTGACCGCCGAGACCACAACAGCCAAGCTGATGCGTCTATGTCCGGTCTGTGGCGCGGTCTATGGGGAATTCGAGCCACGTGCATGCACTTGTAGGTGTAACCTAATTGAAGTGTATCAGGTGCAACAGGGCCAACACCGCACCTTGCAGCGTTGTGTCAGTTGTTCCACCCAGGCCAGCCGGGGCGTTGTGTATCGTTTCCTCACCGGCCAGGACGCGCCTGTTAGCATCCTGGCTCAGGCTCTCTACCAACACGTGCCCCCAGCTCGAGAACCGGACAGCCGGGAGTTGCCAGGACAGGGCCGCAAGATGCTCAATTTCACCGACAGTCGCCAGAACGCGGCCTTCTTCGCGGCCTATCTAGAGCGGGTTCATAACCGTACTATTCGCCGTCGTCTGATCGTGGACATGTTGCAGCAGATGGAAGCCCGGGAGAGCATTCGTCCGGAGCATCTCAGGCTTCAGGAACTGTTATCCCCTCTGATCACACATGCCGAGAAGGCAGGCTTTTTTGACGAGCGTAAAGGCTATGAGGAACGCAAAGAGCAGGTAGCTATCTGGCTCATGCAGGAGTTCATGCCCCTGGACCGGCGTATCAGCCTGGAGGGGGTAGGTCTGCTGCATTTTCGTCCGGTAGAGCCAGGCAACTGGACTCCGCCCTCACTTTTTTCGGATTCACCCTGGGATCTCGATTCGACCACGTTTCGAGATCTGCTCCATGTGTTGTTGAACACATTGCGCTGGCAGGGGGTGACCACGTATCTTCTCCCGGAGCGAGGTGATCTCTACAAGAATGAGGCTTTTGCCCCGCGCAACAAAGCAGGCTATGTGCGTGGAAAGAGTGCCTGCTCGACCAGGGATTGGGCTATCTATGGTTGGGCCCCGGCCAGCGACCAGTACAGCAACGGCCGCCTGGAGATTCTACGCAAAGTGTTGCACCGCCGCGGTGTTTCCAAGGAGGAGAGTGGAGATCTGGCCCGGGCTGCCCTGTGGACCATTTGGGATTACCTGACGAGCGCGAGCGGTCCTTGGCGGAAGCATCTAGTAGACGAAACGATAAAACGAGAGGGAACAGTTTATCGTCTGGACCACCGCATGTGGGAGGTGATCCCTTCCGTCCAAGGCGAGATGGAAGGCTGGTGGATCTGCAACCGCTGCCACAACATCACAGGGATAAATGTGCACGGGGTGTGCCCGGTGTACGGATGTGAGGGCACGGTGCAGCCTTTGGCCGGCTACTCCATGGCCATTGAGGACAACCTCTATCGGGATAGTTATCTGCGAGGCGATCCTGTACCCATCCAGGTGGAGGAACATACCGCTCAGTGGATCCCGAAGAAGGCCGCTGAGGTGCAGGGCCGCTTTGTTCGCGGCGAGATCAATGTGTTGAGCTGCTCTACCACCTTCGAACTCGGTGTGGATGTCGGCGATCTGCAGGCGGTTATTCTGCGCAACGTGCCGCCCACCACGTCCAACTATGTCCAACGCGCTGGCCGAGCCGGTCGCCGCACCGATACGGCAGCCTTTGTCCTCACCTTCGCGCAGCGTCGCTCTCATGACCTCTCCTACTACGAGCAGCCGGAGAAGATGGTGGCCGGCAAGATCCGCCCGCCCGTGGTCGTGTTGAGCAATGAGAAGATCGTGCGCCGCCACATGCATTCGGTGGCCTTTGCTGCCTTCTTTCGCTGGGCCAAGGAACAGCACGGTGTCACCTACCGCACAGTCGGTGAATTTTTCGCCCCTCTGGACCGTTCGCCGGGTCCCGAACTGCTCCGAGAGTTCCTCGAAGGTCGCCCAGACAAGCTGGAGCAGGCTCTGGACCGCATCCTGCCACCGGAGGAAGAGCTACCCCGTCGGGAGCTGGAGTTCCCCGGCTGGGCCTGGACCCATCGTCTGCAAAGTCCAGATGAAAACGGCATCTTGGATCGTGCGACCGCAGAAGTCGTTGGTGAAATCCAAACTTTCCACGATTTGGCCCGCAGAGCCTTGGAAGAAGCAACTAATGCTCTTGAAAAGGGACAATGTCGGCTTTTTGAACAGAAAAATGATAGTGCAAAGTACTATAGCAAAGTTCAAAACAACATTCGTCGTCGTGATTTGCTAGGCTTCCTGGGCACCCGGAACGTTCTACCCAAATACGGTTTTCCCACCGATGTGGTGGAGCTGAAGACCAATCATCTACGCAGTATTGGCAGAGCGACGGAAATCGCACTTGAGCGGGATCTGCGCATCGCCATTTCCGAATTCGCTCCTGGCGCAGAGGTGGTAGCGGCCAAGCGGATCTGGCAAAGCACAGGCATTCGCAAATTGCCAGGCCGTGAATGGCCTCCTTACCGGTACGCCATCTGTCCCCAATGTCAGCGCATGACCATCGAACCAGGTGAGACTCTCCCGGCCCACTGCACATGTGGTGCCGAACTCAAGAGCGGAGGCGCTCTCATCGTGCCGGAAGCAGGTTTCGTTGCCGGCGGCGACACCCGTTCACCGGGTGAGGCGCCGCCCCAACGCATCTATGCCAGCCAGGTGCACTTCGTGCGCTACCAACTGCCCGAAGGCATCTCCGCGGACGAGCAGAGCATTCCCGAGTTGCTCCAAGATCCCAGCTTCGCTCATGTGCCCACCTGGAAGCGCTACTCTCGTTATGGCTGGTTGGCCCTGGTAAATACAGGCTATCGGGCTGGCTTTCGGGTATGCACCTCCTGTGGCGCTGCGGAGCCAGCCGCCAAACAGCGGCAAAACAGTCGCCGAAAACGGCAAAAAACACACAAAAACCCGCTCACCGGGCGCGAGTGCAAGGGCTCGTTCCGTATCTGGCATCTGGGGCACCGTTTCATGACCGATGTGCTGGAGGTGCGTTTCGATATCTCCATGTCGATGCCAGGAGCCCCTCATTCCCTCCTTTATGCCCTCCTCGACGGAGCCAGCGAGGCCTTGGACATCCAAAGAACGGACATTCATGGAGTCTTCTACTATCAAGCAGGTGGTCAGTCACCTTCTTTCATCCTTTACGACAACGTGCCAGGAGGGGCGGGCCATGTGCGGCGTATCCATGACCACCTGCGGGAAACAGCCCAGGCTGCCTTGGATAGATTGGTGCGCTGTGAATGCGGTGAAGAGACCAGTTGCTACAATTGTCTGCGCAACTATCAAAATCAGCGGGTTCATGACACCTTGCAACGGGGTGTCGCCATCAGGCTTCTGGAACAGATCCTGGCATGAACATGAGAGGAAGGTGGTCTATCATGGTCACGGCCGTGGTTCTCCCGAAACCGCCATGGCGATGACCAGCCCGCCGTCCTGGAAGGCATTGGACGGGGCCCCTGACCTCGGCCGGAAGAGGGCTCGCTCCCCGGTCTCCACCCGATACAGGCCCACGAGGAAGCGGTAGACCCCCGGCTCCAGTGGCTCGGGCAGGGGCAACACCCGGCGGTCCACATATAGACGGCCGGGCTCCCATTCCCGGGTGGGAAGCAGCCCGGCCAGGGGAGGCCCATCGTACTGGGCGATCCGCGGGCCCCGGGGATGGTAGAGGTGAACGTAGACGGTCCAATCCTGGCGGACCGGCGCCACAGGGGTCCAGTAGAGGCGCAGGACGGGGCCACCCGGTGCGGGGAGCAGATCGTAGCCCTGGAGATGGAGCCCCACCTCTGTGTCCGCGGGGGTGGGCACCTGGGGCCGCACCGCCTGGAGCCACCCCGCGCGCAGGGGCTCCAGCCGGATCTCTCCCAGGAAGATCAGGCCATCCGGGTTGCCCGGCGGCAACAGCCGCCGATCGTCCCGGGTGACCAGCCCTGCCGCCAGGGTGAAGGTGGCCGGAGGGGTATCCACGGGAAGGGAGATCTCCACCTGGTCCACGTAGTAGAGGGCAGGATGCCAGTGTCGGGTGGGGATCTGGCCCGGGTGCATGTTCTGCCCCACCGCCCAGGAGGTCCGGGTGGCCGGGGTGTAGAGGTGGACCATGCTGGCCAGGTCCACATCCAGGGGCCCCAGGGGCTGCCAGTAGAGCCGAACCCGCACCCCGCTCCCCGGCCGGGGGCGGGGTGTGGTGAGCAGCTCCCATCCCAGCAGGGACACCCGCTCTACCCCGTCCAGGGCCAAGGGCACATCCAGCGGGTGGGCCACACCCAGCACCTGGCCAGGCGGCGAATGGCGCTGGAAGATCCCCAAGGGATGCCGGGCCAGGAGCGCCCGCACCCCCATCAGGCCCACCAGGGCGCCCAGCCCCCATAGCGCCTCCCGGCGGGCCGAGTCCACCACGAACCCTGGAGACGGTGCCGGCCTTTTTCCTCGCCCGCTCTCTGGACCGAGAGCCCTCCCGGCCCAGGCCAGGGCCAGGATGCCGGCCAGGGCGCTCAGCCACGCGCCCCGGTGCTGCCACCGGCTTCCAGCCCAACGGATGGAGAGGGAACCCACGCCGGGATCCCGCACCCGCAGCAGCCCCACAGGGGAGGGCTCCGCGGCCACCGGGCGCCCGTCCGCCCGGTGGACCTGCCACGCGGGGAAGTAGAGGAGACGCAGGTCCAGGGCAGAGGGGGCCTCGGTCCCCGGCACCCAGGTATCCCCCCGGTGGGGTGAACGCCACCTCACCGGCAGGGCCTGGGAACGGACCGTTGGCTGGAGAATGGCCTCCAGATCGGCCCAGATCGGCAGAAACTCGTTGCTGCCCGTGGTGCCCCAGGTGCCCACCGCCTGTTCCCGGGCCTTGATGGTCTCCAGGCCCACCTGGGCCAGGGGGAGGAAGGGCCGGTTGGGGAAGAGGAAGGGCCCTGCCGCCACCCCGATCCCCAGGAGAGCGGTCACCAAGGCCAGGGAACGCAGCCGTCCCTGAAGTTGGTCCAGCGTCCACGCGGCCACGGGCGCCGCGGCCAGGGAGACCAGGCCCAGGAACCTCCAGGGAAACTGGAACATCTGCAACAGGGAGAGACGCTCCCAGAGGGGGGCGGCCTGGGCGGTGGTCAGGGCGAGGGCCAGGCCGGCCACCCCCAGGGCCGCACCGACCCAGAGCTCCCGGCCCTGCCGCGGTGGGCACCGGCCTCGTGCCCACGGCCGTGCCCACAGAAGGCCTCCAAGGGCCAGGGCCAGCCATGCCGGAAGCCCAGGGGTGTGGGGCAAGGGTGGGTTGGCCGCCCGGGTGTCCATCACCGGCACCGGCGAGAGGAGCTCCGACCCGCTCAGCCAGTAACGGGAATAGAGAAAGAAACCGGAGCGGGCCCGCTCGATCTGGACCCAGGCCAGGTCGCCCAGGGCCGGCAACCAGTAGAACCCGGCCAGGCCGAGCCCCAGCAGACCGCCCATGGCCGTGCGCCATAGGCCCCTCCCCTGGGGGGCCAGGGCGGCCAGGGCCAGCCAGCAGAGGACCAACAGCCCGGCCACCAGCAGGGCGGTCAGATGGTGGAGGAGTACCAGGATGGCCAGGCTCAGGGGCACGGCCAGGCGCAGGGCAGGATGGCCATTTCCGTGGAGAGCCGTCACCCCGGCCAGGCACACGGGGGTCCACATCCAGGCCAGAAGCTGGGGATAGTCCCCTTGTACGTAGTACTCCCGGAAGAGGAAGGGGGCGGAGAGGTAGAGGGCCATGCCCACCAGCAGGGATCCAGGTCGACGGATGGACAGCAGGCCCCACAGCCAGGCCCCGACGCCCAGCCCTCCGGCCACGAATCCGGCCGTGACAAGGGCCTTCACCGCCACATCCAGGGGAACGCCGGCCCAGTGGAACAGGCCGATCAGCCAGTGGAAGAGGGGACTGTAGTAGTGGAACACCGGCGCGCCCAGGCCCGCGTAGACCTGGGGCAGCCACCGGGGCCAGAGGACCCCCTGGTCCAGGCTCCAGGCCAACACCGCGGCCCGCTGGACGTGGAGCAGCCCGTCCGCGGTGTTGGGAAGGCCAGGACGGCTCCACAGGGGGGCCAGGAAGAGCCCGGCCAGCCCCATGCTCCCGGCGAACACCGAGGCCCAGAGTATCCAGTCCGCCCCAGGGCGATGCAGCGAGCCCTCCGTCGGGCGCTCTGGGCCCGAGGATGCGGGTTGGACGGCCATGGGTTCCATGCTATCATTGTGCAGGCCGAAGATCCAAACTTCTGCCCCACGCCAGGCACAAGCCAGGGCCCAAGATGGCACACCGAGGCAACCGCCATGACCTTGTTCCCGTCGGATCCTCCCCAGGGGTCCGCCGAACTCCGACATCTCCACGGCCATCCTCGCCATCGGGTGGAGGTCCTGCCCAGCCGCGAGGAGCTGGTCCGAGTGGCCGCGGAGCTGGTCACCGCGGCCGCGGTGGTCTCTGTAGCCCAACGTCGGGCCTTTCGAGTCGCCCTGGCGGGCGGCTCCACCCCCCGCCCCCTCTACCAACGGCTGGCCCAGGACCCGGACATCGCCTGGCGGGACTGGCATCTCTTCTGGAGCGACGAGCGGTGTGTGCCTCCCGACCATCCGGACAGCAACTACCGCATGGTGAAGGAGGTCCTCCTCTCCCACCTGTCCACCCCACCGGGCATGGTGCTGCGGGTGCCCACCGAACTCCCCCCGGAACAGGCCGCGGTGGCCTACGAGACCACCGTTCGGGAGCTGGTGCCGGCCGATCCCCGCTCCCGGGCCGGTGACCGGCCCCGCTTCGACCTGATCCTCCTGGGCATGGGCGCGGATGGCCACACCGCCTCTCTCTTTCCGGACACCCCGGCCCTGGACGAGGAGGAGCGGCTGGTGGTGGCCAATGCCGTCCCCCGGCTTCCCGTGCCCCGGATCACCTTCACCTACCCGCTGATCAACGCGGCCCATCGGGTGTTCATCCTGGTGTCCGGCAGGGACAAGGCCCCGGCGGTCTACCAGGCCCTGTGTGGCCCCTACGAGCCCCGGCGTGTCCCCGTCCAGGGGGTCCAGCCCGTGGACGGCCATCTGACCTGGCTGATGGACCAGGAGGCCTTTGCCCGCGTCGAGGAGGAGATGGCCCCGGTGGAGACGGACTGACCTCCGCGGGGACCGTTGCGCCTGGCCATCGCCCCAGAGACTGGAAGGAGTTGGAGTTTCCCCATGCCCATCCACCTGATCGGACGCATCTCCGTCTTCCCCCGGCTCCCAGAGGCCGTTGCCCGGCTCCAGGAGCTGGCCTACAACCTCTGGTGGAGCTGGCACCCGGACGCCCAGGCCCTGTTCGAACGCATCGACCCGGAGCTGTGGCAGGCCTCGAACCAGAATCCGGTGAAGCTCCTGCGAGACGTCCGCCAACGTCACCTGGACCGTCTGGCCCGGGATCCGGACTTCCTGGACCACTATCATCGGGTCATGGCCGCGTTCGACGCCTACATGGACCCGGATGCGGACACCTGGTTCCGCCGGGAGTTCGGTCCTCGGGAGGATTTCCTGGTGGCCTACTTCAGCGCGGAGTTCGGCCTCCACGAATCCCTGCCCATCTACAGCGGTGGCCTGGGCATCCTCAGCGGCGACCACTGCAAGGAGGCCAGCGACCTGGGCCTTCCCTTCGTGGGGGTGGGCTTCCTCTATCCCCAGGGCTATTTCACCCAGCGCATCGCCGCAGACGGCACCCAGGAAGCCCTCTACGAGAAGATCGACTTCGCCGAAGTGCCCGCAACCAAGGCCACGGACGCCCAGGGGCGTCCCATCCTCGTCCACGTGGACCTGCCCGGGCGGACGGTCTACGCGGAGGTGTGGCGCATCCAGGTGGGGCGGGTGGCCCTGTACCTGATGGACACAGACGTGGAACGCAACGCGCCCCAGGACCGGGAGCTGAGCGCCCGGCTCTACGGCGGCGACACGGAGATGCGCATCAGCCAGGAGGTGGTCCTGGGCATCGGTGGGGTACGGGTGCTTCGGGCCCTGGGCCTGAGGCCCACGGTGTGGCACATGAACGAGGGGCATAGCGCGTTCCTCGGCCTGGAGCGGATCCGAGAGCTGGTCCAGGAAGAGGGCCTGGACTTCGACACCGCGGTGGAGGTGGTCCGGGCCGGCAACCTCTTCACCACCCACACTCCTGTGCCCGCGGGCCACGATGCCTTCACCTTCGAGCTGGTGGAGAAGTTCTTCTGGCAGTATTGGGGACAACTGGGCATCGATCGGGACCGCTTCATGGACCTGGCCCGATACGACCAGGGCTGGGGCCCCCACTTCAACATGACCGTCCTGGCCCTCCGGCTGAGCGGCTACCACAACGGTGTCAGCCAGCTCCATGGCCACGTGAGCCGGCGGATGTGGCGGGACCTGTGGCCCGATCTGCCGGTGGAGCAGGTGCCCATCGGGCACATCACCAACGGGGTCCACACGGGTACCTGGCTGGTGCCGGAGCTCCGGGAGCTCTACGCCCGCTACCTGCCCGACGACTGGCTGGAGGAGGTGGACGATCCCGGGACCTGGAAGCCCCTGGAGGCCATCCCTGCCCAGGAACTCTGGGCGGCCCATCGCCGATGCAAGGAGCAGGCCATCGCGCGGATCCGGGAGCGGCTGCAGGCCCAGTTCCGCCGCCACGGCGAGGGGCCCCGTCGGCTGGATTGGGCGGCAGGCCTGCTCGATCCCGACATCCTGACCATCGGCTTTGCCCGCCGCTTTGCCACCTACAAACGGGCCACCCTCATCTTCCGAGACCTGGAGCGGATTCGACGGATCCTGACGGACCCGGAACGGCCGGTCCAGATCATCTTCGCGGGCAAGGCCCACCCCAAGGACGAGCCGGGCAAGGCCATGTTGCAGCGGGTCTACCAGCTCAGCCAGGATCCGGAGCTCCAGGGCCGGATCGTCTTCGTGGAGAACTACGATATCCACATCGCCCGCCATCTGGTGGCCGGCGTGGACCTCTGGCTCAACACCCCTCGTCGCCCCTACGAGGCCAGCGGCACCAGCGGCCAGAAGGCTGCCCTGTGCGCGGTGCCCCACTTCAGCGTCCTGGACGGCTGGTGGCACGAGGCCTACGATGGCAGCAACGGTTGGGCCATCGGCGAGAAGCGGGAATACAAGGACCAGGAGACCCAGGACGAGGCCGACGCGCTGAGCCTCTACGCGCTCCTGGAGCAGGAGATCCTGCCGGCCTACTACGAACGGGACGAGGAGGGGATCCCCCAGGCCTGGCTGCAGCGAATGCGGGCTGCGGTGCGGAGCTGCGCCCCCCGGTTCAGCACCCGCCGCATGGTCAAGGACTACATCCGGACCTACTACATCCCCGCGGACGCACACAGCCGCCGCTACCGGCTGGAGGGCTTTCGGGTGGCCCGGGAGGTGGCCGCCTGGAAGCGACGGATCCGGGAGCACTGGTCCACGGTCCAGATCCAGCTCCTCCGGGGCGTCCCGGCCCAGGCCCATGTGGGCGATCCGGTGGAGCTGGGCGCTCGGGTGTGGTCCGGGCATCTGCAGCCCGAGGACCTGGCCGTGGAGATCGTGGTGGGAGCCCCCGATCCCGAGGGCCTGTTGCGTCGGCCTCGGGCCGTGCCCATGGAGCCGGAGAAGTCGCGGCCCGACGGCGCGGTGGACTATCGAGGGGTGCTCCATCCCGAGGACAGCGGACGCCTGGCCGTGGGCATCCGGGTACGTCCCCACCACCCAGAGCTGATCCACCCCTACGAACTGGGTCTGGCCAAGTGGGTGTAGAGCCCGGCCCGAAGCCCGAGATCCGTTCCTCCTGGGCCGGACGCCCTCTTCATCTATCCGGGTTCCAGCCCTTCGAGGAGTTGGCGCAGATCCCGCGGCAGCGGGGACACAAATGCCCGTTCCAGGCCGGAGGGAAGGCGCAACCGTAGCCGATGGGCGTGGAGGAAGAGCCGGGGCCCGGTCAGGTGTGGCCGCCGGGGGCCATAGACCGGGTCGCCCACCACGGGGTGGCCGAGCCAGGCCAGATGGACCCGGATCTGGTGCGTGCGACCGGTGAGGGGCACGGCCCGAACCAGGGTGAAGGGCGGTGCCGCCCCTCGGGCCCTCGGGAGCCGATAGCTGGCCAGCGTCTCGTACTGGGTGATGGCCTCTCGGCCCCGGCTCTGCCCGGTGACGGGGTCTCGCGGCAGCACGGCCATGCGCTTGCGATGGACCGGATGGCGGCCGATGGGGGCCACGATCCGACCGGCCGCGGGATCGGGCCGCCCCGCCACCAGGGCCAGGTACTCCTTGTGGACCTTGCGCTCCGCGAACTGCCGTTGCAGGTAACGGTGGGCCCGGTCGTTCTTGGCCACCAGGATCAGGCCCGAGGTGTCCTTGTCCAGTCGGTGGACGATGCCCGGGCGCTTCTCGCCGCCCACGCCCTGGATGTCGGGGCAGCGGTGGAGGACGGCCTGCACCAGGGTGCCCCGGGGGTGGCCGGGGCCAGGGTGGACCACCATGCCCGGGGGCTTGTCCACCACCAGCAGGTCCGCGTCCTCGTAGAGGATGGTCAGGGGAATGGCCTCGGGCCGCAGGGCGGTCTCCTCGGGGGGAGGGATGTGGACCGCCACGGTCTCCCCGGGCTCCACCCGGTGTGCCGGCTTGGCCGATGTTCCATCCACCCACACCCTCCCCTGCCGGATCCAGCGCTGGACCTGGCTGCGGCTGTGCTCGGGCAGCCGGGCGGCCAGCCATCGGTCCAGGCGCTCACCGGCATCCTCGGGCGAGACCACCAGGACGAGCGGAGGCGCATCCATGCCGTCCACGGGCGTGGAGAGGGCCCTCCTCGCCTAGCCGGCCCCTTCGGCCTGGGGGTCCGAGGCCTTGGAGGCATCCACCGTCTCCCGGGACTGGCGCTGGTGTCGCAGGTCCTGCCAGAGGATCACCAGGGCCAGGGAGAGGGTGCCGCTGACGATGGAGGCATCCGCGACGTTGAAGTTGGGCCAGTAGTAGACCCCGGGGACGCCGATCTTGACGAAGTCCGTGACATACCCCTGGGTGATCCGGTCGATGACGTTGCCCAGGGCACCGCCCAGGATCAGCCCCATGAAGATCCGGATCATGCGCTGTTCGGGAGGGAGCTGGAAGCCTGCGTAGTACAGGATCACCACCGTCACCACCCCGGCCACCAGGATGAAGAAGTCTCCCTGGTTCTGCAGGATGCCGAACGCGGCCCCGTAGTTGCCCACGTGTTCGAAGAGCAGGTATTCGCCCAGGCGGGACACCGGCACCATGGAGGTGTACTTGGGGAGAGTCTGCTCGATCAGCCCTTTGGTCCACTGGTCCAGGGCAACCACCACAGAGCCCACCAGGATGACCGGGATCATGCCCTGCAGCACCGAGAGAAGACGAGGTCGGGTATGTGGCATGCCAGCAGTTCTCCTTCCAACGAGGATGGACGGCGACCCCAGGTCGCCCTGTCGGTGTTCCCATTGTACCCCATTGGGCCGGGAAATCGGAAGTGGCCTCCCCGGGGAGGCAGCGCGGAGGTTCCGAGGTTTGCCCCGGCGTGTGTTATACTCTGGGCTGTGCGATCGGATCCAACCCGCTGGAGGAAAGGACACCCATCCCCATGCCCCGTGAGATCACCGTGGCCCTGGTGCAGATGGAGCCCGCGCTGGGCAGGCCCGAGGACAACCTGCGCAAGATGGGCGATTTCGTGGAACGGATCTGCACCGAACAGCCCACCGAGCTCATCGTCTTCCCGGAACTCAGCTACACCGGCACCGAGCTGGGCCTCCAGGCCACCGATCTGGCCGAGCGGGTGCCTGGCCACGCGACGAACTACCTGGCCAAACGGGCCGCGGACTTCGGCACCCACGTCGTCTTCGGCATGGTCCTCAAGGAAAAGGTGGAGAGCATCCTCTACAACGCGGTGGTCTGCCTGGGCCCCGACGGCGACGTGGCCGCGGTGTACCGGAAAGTCCACCTCCTGGGGGAGGAACGCCAGATCTACCGGGGCGGCTTTCGCTTCATGGCCGTGGACGCGGAGTGGGGCCGTTTCGGCATGCTCGTCGGCCACGACCTGATCTTCCCCGAGGCTGCCCGCTCCCTCACCCTGGACGGCGCAGAGCTGCTCACCGTCAGTGCCAACTGGGAGATGGGCCGTCAGGACCAGTGGCGGGCCCATCTGGTCAGTCGGGCCGTGGAGAACGCGGTCTTCATGGCCGCGGCCAACCGGGTGGGCCAGGAGGCGACCCTGGAGTTCGCGGGCGACAGCATGTTGGTGGGGCCCCTGGGCGAGCTCTACACCGCGTTGGAGGAACCCGTGGAGGGCTACGCGGTGGCCACCATCGACCTGGACCGGGTGCGCCAGGTTCGGGAGGAACGCCAGCTCATCCAGTTCCGGGAGCCCATGGCATACCGGGCCATCGTCAAGAAATACTGAGCGAACGGCGGGTGTCATGCGCGAAGTGGACGAGACCCAGAACCCCACCCCCCTGCGTCGCCCCTGGACCAGCGGCTCGTGGGCCGAACATCCCCACATGGAGGACTACCGCCACGAGTGGTTCGGCGATCTGTTGGTGGAGCGGGCCACCTGGCGGGCCGATGCTCCCAGCCGCCACCTGGCCAACACCCAGGTCGGCGGGCCCGGCTACATCTGGTTCCGCTTCTGGCTGACCGACGGCGGCTACGTGGTGGAGAAGTACTTCGACCCCCAGGGCCAGGTGTTGGGGATCTACATCCCCGTGGCCCCTCCCATCCAGCTCCAGGGGGAGCAGTACCGGACGACCCAGCTCCTCCTGGGGCTATGGCTGGATCCAGGAGGCCGGGTCCGTGTGTTGGGCGAGGAGGCCTTCGACCGGGCGGCCCATGAAGCCCTGCTCCAGGAGGCCGAGGTGGCCCTGGCCGAACGCCGCATCCGGGAACTGACCCTGAGCATCCACCGAGGCCAGTTCCCTCCTCCGCTGATCCGCAACTTCGAGATCCGGGTTCCCTCCGACAAGCCATGATCGCGGTGGTCGACTACGGGGTGGGCAACCTGCGCAGCGTACACAAGGCCCTCGAGACCGTGGCCGCCCCTCTGGGCATCCCCGTGGACATCGTGGACCGGCCCACAGATCTCACCCGCTGGAAGGCGGTGGTGCTCCCGGGCCAGGGCGCGTTCGGAGACAGCATCCGCAACCTGCGCCGCCAGGGCTTCCAGGAGCCCCTCCTGGACGCGGTGGCGTCCGGCCTGCCCCTCCTGGGCATCTGCGTGGGCATGCAGATGCTCTTCGAGGAGAGCGAGGAGATGGGCCACCACCGGGGCCTGGGCCTCATCCCCGGTCGAGTGCGCCGCTTCCCCGGAGAGATGCCGGACCCCCTGCGCCCGGGCCACACCCTGCGCGTCCCCCAGATCGGGTGGAACCAGCTCCATCGCCGGCAGGACGATCCCCTCCTGGCCCAGGTCCCGGATGGGGCCTACGCCTATTTCGCCCACAGCTACTACTGCGACCCGGTGGACCGGTCCGTGGTCCTGGCCACCACCGACTACGGGCTGGAGTACGCCTCCATCGTCCGGCACGGCAACGCCTGGGGGATCCAACCCCATCCGGAGAAGAGCCACACCGTGGGCCTGCGCATCCTGGCCAACTTCATGGCCATGGTCTCCGGCCAACCCGTGGGGCCGAAAAGAGGGCGTAACAGCTGACGGTGATCCGGCCCCGGCCGGAGCTCGATCCGCGACAGCAGACCGGGATTCCCACAACAAAGCGCCCACAGCGAAACGAGGCTGAACCATGGCGTTCCTTTCCATCGAGTTCCTGGGCACGGCCGGGGCCATCCGCACACCTCGCCCTGGCTGCCCGTGTCCCCTCTGCACCACCGCCCGACGGGTGGGCATCCCCTGGGAGCGGACCGGGCCCAGCCTCTTCGTCCACGGTCCGAACGTGCTCATCGACACGCCGGAAGAGAGCGCGCTCCAGGTGGATCGGGCCGGAATCCGCCAGATCGCGGCCGGGCTCTACAGCCACTGGCACCCCGATCACACCGCGGGCCGCCGCATGTGGGAGACCCGGAACTGGGACTGGCGGGGTTGGCCCCCCCAACATCTCTGTACCCCCATCTACCTGCCCCCCAATGTGGCCCGCGATTTCGAGGTGATGCTGGGATTGGCGGAGAACTTCCGCTACCTGGAGGAGAAGGGGCTGGTGAAGGTCCACATCATGGACAGGCCCCTGGAGCTCAACGGATGGCGCATCACCGCCCATCCCCTGGCCGCGGACTACGTCTACGCCTTTCTCTTCCAGGAAATGGACGGCCACCGTCGAGTCCTGATCGCCATGGACGAACTGGTGGGCTGGACGCCCCCGCCCATCTTCCGGGGCGTGGACCTGGCCGTGCTGCCCACCGGGGTCTTCGAGTTCGATCCGTTCACCGGGGAACGCCGCATCCCCATCCAGCACCCCGTACTGCGCCACGAGGCCACCTTTCGTCAGACCCTGCAGATGGTCGAGCGCCTGGAGCCGGCCCGGGTGGTCTTCACCCACATCGAGGAGCCCGACGGCAACTCGCCCGAAGCACTGGTGCGACTGGCCGACACCCTGCACCGCGAGCGGGGCTGGGAGGTCACCTTTGCCTACGATATGCTCCAGATCGTCCTCTGAATCCGGGATTCTCCCGGATCTCCGTCGGGATCGTCCGCCGGGGTTTGGCGGTGTCCGATCCCTTGAGTAGACTATACCTGCCCTGCTCTCACATCCAGGCAGGATCCGGGATGTTGCCCCCGGAGATTTTCGAGCAAGATGGGGGCATAGGCTGTGGATATTGTGGTTTCGGTGCCTGAGTGGGCGTTTGGCTTCTAATGACTACGCGAAGAGACCCGGCGCAGTCCCTATCCGCCCTCTTCCAACGGATCAATGCCCTCAAGCGCCTTCCCCGGACAGGGTGGCTGCTGGCCGGGGTGCCCCGGGCCGAATCCCTGGCCGACCACACCGCGGCCGTGGCCCTCTTCACCCTCTTCCTGGCCGAGGCCATCAACCAGGACTGGCAGGGCCAGGGGCTGGAGAGCCCCCTGGACGTCCACCGCGCGGTGGCCCTGGCCCTGCTCCACGATCTGGCCGAGAGCGTGCTCACCGACCTGCCCCGCCAGGCGGCCCAGGCCCTGGGCCCCCAGACCAAGCAGGACGCGGAGTCCCGAACCATCGCGGAGCTCCTGGGAGAGGTACCTGGCGGACCCGAGCTGGCCCGTCTATGGCACGAGTACCAACGGGCCGCCTCGCCAGAGGCCCGACTGGTGAAGGATGTGGACCGTCTGGAGATGGTCCACCAGGCCCTGTGCTACACGGAAGCCGGACACCGGAACCTCCAGGAATTCCTGGACGGCCATCACTGGCACTACCCCCTGTGTGCCCACCTGTACGGGGAGATGCACCGCCACTTCAGCCACTGGAGCACTCGACCATGAATCCCTTCGTCCCCCAGAGGCTCCGGACCCTGGCACCTTGGATCGTCCTGTGGATCCTGGTCCTCGCGGCGGCCGGCTGCAGCCGGCCCGGCGCCGCGAGCTCCCCCGGGGAGGGGGAGGCCCCGTCTGAGCCCATCGCATCCACCGCCACAGCAGGTCCCCTGACGAGCGCGTCGGCCCTGCCGTCCCAGACCGTCTCGGCCACGGTGGCCGAGACGCCGCCATCGACCCCGCCCCCGAGGAAGGCCATGCCGGATTCCCGCCCGGCACAGCCCACGGCCCCGACCGTCCCCTCGGCCACGGCCACCCCGTTGGCCGGCCAACCCCTGGACCGCACCGTCAACATCCTGCTCCTGGGCAGCGATCGCCGGCCCCATATGCCCAACTGGCGCACGGACGTCATCATGATCATCGCCCTGGACCTGGCCAACGGCCAGGCCGCGGCCATCTCCCTCCCCCGAGACCTCTACCTGGACGAGATCCCCGGACATCGGCCGAACAAGATCAATGTGGTGGACTACCTGGGCGAACAGGACGAGCCCGGCGGCGGTGGACCGCGCCTCCTGGCCCGCATCCTGCAGGAGCGTCTGGGCATCCCCATCCACTTCTATCTGCGCTTCGAGTTCGAGGGCTTCCAGAAGGTCATCGACGCCCTGGGCGGTCTGGAGATCGAGATCGACTGCCCGGCCTACGAATACCTGCCCGAGGAGAACCTCTACCTCAACCTCCGGCCGGGCCGCCAGACCCTGACCGGCGCCCAGGCCCTGGCCTATGTGCGGGCCCGCAACCAGGGCGGCGATCTGGAGCGAGCCCGGCGCCAACAACGGGTGGTGTGGGCGGTACGCAACCAGATCCTGCAGCGGAACCTCCTCCCCCGGATTCCGGCCCTCTACGCGGCCCTGCGGGACCATGTGCAGACAGATATCGGCCTGATGGCGGCCATCCGCTACGCCCGCTTCGCCCTGAGCCTGCAGGAGGAGGACATCCACGGCATGGTGGTCCAACGTCCGCTCATCCAGGAAGGCTGGCGCCAGGGCATGTTCGTCTTCCTGGCCGACTGGGAGGCCCTGGCCGCCCAGATCCAGAGGGTGTTCGACAGCCCTCCACTGGTGGAGACCAACACCATCGCACCGCCTGCCCCAGGCCAGGCCCCTGGGGACAACGGGGCCGACGACCGTGCCCCTGTCCCCCGATGTCCATGAGCCCGGGCCCCCCTGGGCCCGGGGACTGCCCCCGTGTACGCCCACGTCCGCATCTGGAGGAGACCCTGTCGCATGATCCGGCCCCGCCCTGTCGTCCCCGTGTTGCTCCTGGTCACCCTCCTCCTCACGGCCTGTCAGGTCGGTTCCCCCCTGATGGCCGCGCAGGTCCCCACCCCCACGGCCTCTCGGAAGCCGCGGCCCATTCCCCCACCCTGGCGGACCGCAGCCCCAGGCCCCACGCCAACCCCGACGCCGGTTCCCCTTTCCCTGTTGGAGACGGAGAACATCCTGCTCCTGGGCACGGACCGGCGGCCCAACTGGACGAGCTGGCGCACGGACACCATCATGGTGGTGGGAATCGACCGGGAACGGGACCGGGTGGGGATCCTGAGTATCCCCCGGGACCTCTACGTGGAGATCCCGGGGATCGGTCCCAGACGCATCAACCAGGCCGACTACTACGGGGAAAGGGTCCTGAAGGTCCAGGGCGGAGGGCCTGCCCTTCTCTCCCAGGTGATCAGCGACACCCTGGGGATCCCCATCCGCCACTGGGTACGGGTGGAGATCCAGGGATTTCGGAACCTGATCGACGCCCTGGGAGGCGTCACCGTCCACCTGGACTGCCCTTTCTACGAGTACATCTACGATCGGGACACCCAGGAATGGACGATCTTTGAGCTGCCCGCGGGGGAGGTGACCCTGGACGGCGACACCGCCTATCTGTTCGTGACCTTGCGCCTGCGCTCCAACGACTTCAGCCGGGCCCAGCGCCAACGCCAGCTCCTGTGGGCCCTTCGGGAGAAGGTCTCCACCGAAAATCTGCTTCCCCGCATCCCCGAGCTATGGCAGGCCCTGTGGGGCACCTTTGCCACGGATCTCAGCCTTCTCCAGGTGCTGAGCCTGGCCCAATGGGGGATCCGTCTCCCCCCGGAGCGGATCCACGCAGCCGGATTGGACGACACCTACCTGGAACGCTTCATCGCCCCTTCCGGAGCGGATGTCCTCCGCATCCAGGACCCAGAAGGGGCCCAGGCCCTCATCCAGGACATGGCCCGAGAGGGTAGGCTGTTGGCCGCCACCGGCCGCCAGGACACGGCCACCTGCCCGGCCCGCCCCACGTCCATTCCCCAGGTGCTCAGCCAACTGGTGGGGCCATCTCCCTCCGAAACGCCCACGCCGGTGCCGCCCGAGGAGCCCTGATCCCGCCCGGCCTTCCGGCGGCCCATCAGCCGGTGCCCGGCTCCCGGGCCAGCTCAGCAGCCTGTTCCAGGATCCGGTCCCGGATCACCCGGGCCGGGGGCCAGCCGATCACAGCGGCCACCTCCTCGGGCGTCATGGCCGCCAGTTGGGCATAGCTCCGCACCCCGGCCTCCTGCAGCCGTCGGGCAAAGGCAGGCCCGATCCCCCGGATCCGGGTGAAGTCGTCCACGACATCCGGGGCTTCCGTGGCCGTGTCCGCCTCCTCTCCCGCGGGGGTCGAGGGAGCCGGAGCCTCCTCGGCCCTCTGGGGGGCCTCCTGGCTCGCCTCCCCGGGGCGAGGCCCGACCGAAGGGGACGGCTGGGATCCCGTGGCCCCGGGACCCTGGGGTTCCCGGGAAGTCCGAGGGGTCAGCAGCCCCCGGCCTCGGGCCAGATCCAGGACCACGCTGCCCGTTCCCAACGCGGCGACCATTCCGCCCATCAGCCACCCCAGGAGGGGGAACAGGGCCCAGAGCAGGGCCACCAGACCGGTGAGCAGGAAGGCGGCCAGGGTCACGCCCACCAGAGGATGGTAGGAGGTCCCCCCCGCGGTCAGGGTCCGGTGCATGGGCTGGGCCGCCCAATGGACCGCCACGGCCCAGCCCACCAGGTTGAGCAGGAAGAGGAGCCCTGCCAGCAGCAGCCCCAGAGGAGCCAGACAGAGGGTGATCACCAGCAGCCCCACCAGGAACCCTCCGGTCAGGTTGAGGACCAGGCCCAACACCAGGCTCAGCCCAGGCTCACTCCGGGCGACGGCCACGTAGCGGTCCAGGGCATCGGGCAACAGCCAGCTTCCCAGGACAACCAGACCCGCCACCAACAGGGTCCACAGGACGGCCTGGACCAGCCGCCAGAGGAGGCGGGTCAGCCACGACAGCCCCTGGGCCCGGGCAACCCGATTCTCCACCTGGGGCACCGGGCCCTCGTCCTCCCGAAAGCCGCCCACGAAGTTGCCCGTCACCACGGCCCCCGGCTCGCGGATGGCCTCGCCCCCCAACACGCTCACATCGCCGTCCACCCGGGCCGTGCTCTGCAGCCGGAGAGCCCCTCCCACCACGGCCACATTCCCCAACACCTCCCCGCCGATCACCGCATCGCCGCCGAAGACGGAGAGATCGCCCTCCAACCGAGCCCCTTCCGGGATGGTGGCATCGCCGCGAAACACGGCCACGTCGTCCTGCACGGTCTGCCCGGGCCGGAGGACAAAGTTCTGGTTGAAGATCTGGATATCGGCGTTTGTCCGGCCTATTGTGGCTACGCGAAGGGCCGTCCCCGCCTCCACCGGGCGAGACAGCGCCCGCTCCCCCAAGGCCGGGGCCCGTCCAGAGCCCTGGACCGCCGAAACCCATCCCCCCAGGACCACCAGGCCCATACCCATCACCACCACCGCCCCGATCAGGGCTCCCAGGAGCGAACGACGACGCAACATGGAGACTCTCCTTCAGCGCAGGTTGTCACAGAAGACAGCACAGGGTTATGGGAGCGCAGATGCTTCGGGAGCCGCCCCCCATGGGATTCTACTCCACAGGACGGGTGCTGCGCCGGAGCATCCGACCCCACCCCCAGAGCACCAACAGGGCCAACAGGCTGTAGCCCAGGACAAAGACCACCCCCTGAGGATGTCCGAACCACTCCGCCAGGATCCGCCATGCAGCGCCCATCACCACCGACATCCCCGCCCAGACCGTGGCCAGCCACCTCAGGGTATCTGCGATCTGCTCCCAGCGGAGGGCCACCAGCAGGCCCGTCAGGCCGGCCATGCCCAACAGGCCCACCAGCCATACCAGAAGGGCCAGGCTGCCCAATCCCAACAGCAGCCGAAGCCGACGACGTCCCTCCCTCCGGAGCAGCCGCGTCGCGGTGCGGGCCACCAGGTGGGGCGGGGGCTCCGCCATGGGCGCGGCCCGAAGCTCCCGGTCCAGGGACTGCCAGAGCTGCCAATAGGCCCGACAGAGGGGACATTGGGCCAGGTGCGCGTCCAGGTGGGCCCGCTCCGAGGGCTCCAACATGTCGTCCAGGGCCAGGGACATGAGGAGCCCCACCTCGGGATGGGGAGCCGTGTCCTCCCAGGGCCTCTCATGGTGGTTGGCGCGGGCCTGGATCTTGGGCAGACTTCGTCCAGCCATCTCCATCTCCTCATTCACCGGCAACGCGATCCGGCACCGGAGCCCAGGATCCGGCCGACCGCGCGCGGCGATAGGCGTCCGCCAACTTCTGGCGGGCGCGAAACAGCCGGGTCTTCACCGCGGCCAGGGTCAACCCCATGACCTCCGCGATCTCCTGGTAGCTCAGGTCGTACCAGTAGCGCAGCACCAGGGGCATCCGGTACTCCGGCTCCAGCTCCTGGAGCAGTGCCTGGATCTCCGCAGCCCGCTCCTGTGCCATCAGGGCCTCCTCGGGCTGGGGCAGGTGGCTCTCCATCTGCCCGACGTGAGGGGCATCCTCCATGGATACCCACGTCATGCGCTGACGCCGCAGCCGATCGATACAGTGGTGGTTGGCGATGGAGAGGAGCCAGGTGCTGAACTTCCGCCTCGGATCGTACTGGTGAAGCCGGGTGAAGGCCCGGAGGAAGGTCTCCTGGGTGGCGTCCTCGGCCTCCTCGGGGTTCCCGAGCATCCGGTAGGCCAGATTGTACACCGGCCGTTGGTAGACCTCCACCAGACGACAAAAGGCCTCCACATCGCCGGCCCGGGCTTCTTCCAGCCAGCGGGCCTCCTGCTCTCGTTCCATCGCCTCTACCTTTCGGGCGGGCGGTGCCAGTCCGGATGCGCGCGCTCCCGGCATTCGCAGATCACTACGGTGTCCCCAGGGGGAAGGTTTCGCCCGGGAGGTGCCCTCCCGGCCCCCTGGGCGGATCCTACCCGACCGGGCAGGGAACCGCCAACTCCGGGCCGCCCTGCTTTCGGCCCGGCCTGGCCTTGCCTCGCCCAGAGGCGGTCGTTTATAATGGCCGGAGGAAGCCCCTGTGGAGACACGGACCGATCCAGATGCGGAGATGGACCGATGTGGAACGCGACACCTGGCAAGGAAAAGACCTCATGCGCGTGACCTATCCCTTCACGGCCATCGTCGGCCAGGAACGGATGAAGCGGGCCCTGATCCTGAACGCCGTCCATCCCCTTATCGGCGGTGTGTTGATCCGGGGCGAGCGGGGCACGGCCAAGTCCACCGCGGCCCGAGGCCTGGCCGCGCTCCTGCCGGACATCCAGGCCGTAGACGGCTGCCCCTTCGCCTGCGAACCCCACGCCCCCGCCGGCCTCTGCCCGGTCTGCCGCCACGCCCGGCAGACCGGTGAGCCCCTGCCCGAGGCCAGCCGGCCCACCCCCTTCGTGGACCTGCCGGTCAGCGCGACCGAGGACCGGGTGGTGGGTACCCTGGACATCGAGCGGGCCATCCAGAAAGGGGAACGCCACTTCGAGCCCGGCATCCTGGCCGCGGCCAACCGGGGTGTCCTCTACGTGGACGAGGTCAACCTGCTGGACGACCACGTGGTGGACCTGCTCCTGGACAGCGCGGCCATGGGCGTCAACATCGTGGAGCGGGAGGGGATCAGCATCCAGCACCCGGCCCGCTTCGTGTTGGTGGGCTCCATGAACCCGGAGGAGGGGGACCTCCGTCCCCAGCTCCTGGACCGTTTCGCCCATGCGGTGGACGTGGTCGGCATCCTGGATCCCCGCCAGCGGGTGGAGATCATCCAACGACGCACCCGCTTCGAGCAGGATCCCGAGGCCTTCTACCAGGAGTTCGCCCAGGCCGAACAGGAGCTGGGCCAGCGCATCCTGGAGGCCCGAGAGCGCTATTCCCAGGTCACCTACACGGACCGGGACCTCTACACCATCGCGGCCCTGACCGCCAGTTTCCACGTGGACGGCCACCGGGCCGACATCGTGATCCTCAAAACCGCCCGAGCCCAGGCGGCCTTCGAAGGCCGCACCCACATCACCGACCGGGACATCCTGCTGGCCGCGGAGCTGGCCCTGCCCCACCGGATGAAGAAACAGCCCTTCCAGGACTCGGTCCTCAGCCCCGATCAGCTGGAGGCGAACATGCGCCAGGCCCGGGCCGAGGCGGAACAGGCCTTCCAGGAGGAAGAGGCCCTGGAGGAGGTGGAGGCCGGCACCGCCCGCTCGGAAAAAAAAGCCCCCCGGGCGATGACTCCGAGGATGTAGAGACCTCGCCCGAAAGCGGCGAAGGAGGGCTGGCCGAACCAGAGGCCGCCCCCCAGCGGAGTACATCGCCCGGTGACGAGAAGGGGCCCAGCCGCCCGGTGGAGATCGGCCAGGTCTTCGAGACCCGCCGCCTGGATACTCCCCTGGACCGGGTCACCCGCGAGCAGAGCGGGAAACGTTCCTACAGCCGCACCGAGCGCAGACGCGGGCGCTACATCAAGGCTCGACCGGCCCGGGATCGGTTCGACGACATCGCGTTCGACGCCACCCTGCGGGCCGCGGCCCCCTACCAACGACAACGGGTCCAGGAGGGGGACAACAACCTGGCCCTGAAACTTCGCCTGTCCGACCTGCAGCGGAAGGTCCGGGTGCGACGCACCGGGAACCTCATTCTCTTCGTGGTGGACGCAAGCTGGTCCATGGCCGCCAGCGAGCGCATGGAGGCCACCAAGGGCGCGATCATGAGCCTCCTCATCGATGCCTACCAACGGCGGGACCAGGTGGGCCTGGTGGTCTTCCAACGGGATCGGGCCCGGGTGGTCCTGCCCCCCACCAACAGTGTGGACCTGGCCCAGAAGGCCCTGCAGAACCTGCCCGTGGGCGGGAAGACCCCCCTGAGCCACGGCCTGTACACCGCGTACCAGGTCATCGAGGCCGCCAAACGGCGGGATCCCGAGCTCCGCCCCCTGCTCATCCTCCTCACCGACGGCGCCGGCAACGTGAGCATGACCGGCCTGCCGGCCCAGGAGGAGGCCATGCGCATGGCCGAGCTCTTCGCCCAGGCCCAGATCCGCTCCATCGTCATCAACATGGAACACACGGCCTTCGACCGGGGACTGGCCCAGGCCCTGGCCGCGCAGATGGGCGGTGTCTGCTACAACCTGCCCGACCTGCACGCGGATGCCCTGCTGAACACGGTGAAACGGGCGATAGGCTGACAAGGAGGACCGACCACATGGATCGGCGTCAGCTGGTGGCGGACATGGGCCTGCTCCTGGTGGCCCTCATCTGGGGGTTCACCTTCGTCATGGTCCAGGAGGCGGTGCAGAAGTGGCCCGTCTTCGCCTTCCTGGCCCTCCGCTTCACCATCGCCAGCCTGGCCTTCCTGCCCATCCTCCTGTGGCGTCGACGTCCGGGCCTGCCCCGGGATCGTGGCCCCCACCCCAAAGGCCGGTCCTCTCGGAACCTGCTGGCCGGGGCCCTGGTGGGGCTGGCCCTGGTCGCGGGCTACAGCTTCCAGACCTTCGGCCTCCTCTTCACCACACCGGCCAAGGCCGGCTTCATCACCGGCCTCAGCGTGGTCCTGGTGCCCTTGGGGGCTGCCCTCCTCCTGGGGCAACCCCTCCACCTCCCCGGGGGGCTGGGCGTCTTCCTGGCCACTGTGGGGCTGGCCCTGCTCAGCCTGAACGACGACCTGAGCGTCAACCGGGGGGATATGCTGGTCCTGCTCTGCGCGGCCTCCTTCGCGGCCCAGATCCTGCTGACCGGCCGCTACGCCCGCCGGATGTCGGCCTATCGCCTGGCCGCGATCCAGATCGCCACCGCAGCCGGTGTCCTCTGGATCCTGGCCCTGGTGTTCGAGATCCCCCGAGGACTGCCCCCCCTGGACGGCCAGATCGCCTTCGCCGCGGTCTTCACCGGGCTCCTGGCCACCACCCTGGCCTTTCTCGTCCAGTCCGCGGCCCAACGGTTCACCACCGCCACCCACACCGCCCTCCTGTTCAGCCTGGAGCCCGTGTTCGCGGCCCTGGCCAGCTACCTGCTCATCGGAGAACGGCTGGGCGGCCGGGCCCTGGTGGGCTCCCTCCTGATCCTGGCCGGCATGCTCTGCGCAGAGCTGGGCGGACTTTGGTGGACCGCACGACAGCGTCGTCTGGACGAGGGGCTGAACCGCCTGAGCCCGGAGACCCCCTGACCCCGGGCCCACCGGACATCTCGCCGGATCGGCCTCCCCGGGCCGACCGTCCCGGACCTATGCCCACCGACACAGGTGCGGGGCCCAAGGATGGCCCATGGCCGCTCCTCGGTGCCGGACGTTCTCGCCCGCGACCCACCCCCAGGGAGAAACCACCATGGCCCACCGTCTCATCGCCCGCCTCCCCATGGCGGCCCTGATCGCCGCCATCCTGTGGATGCCCTCCCATCCAGGGCTGCAGACGAGACCCCTCCCCCTCCAGGCAGCGCCCCCGGAGATCGACCTGCCCCGGGGCTTTGTCCAGGAGACCGTGGTGGAGGGATTGGACCGCCCCACGGCCTTCGCGTTCGCGCCGGACGGCCGCATCTTCATCGCCGAACATGCCGGGCGCATCCGGGTCGTCCACCAGGGCGTGCTCCAGACCGAGCCCTTCGTGGACATCCGGGACCATGTGAACACCGCGGTGCAGCGAGGCGCCATGGGCATCGCGGTCCACCCCGGCTGGCCTGCGGTGCCCTACGTCTACCTGGCCTACACCTACGAGCCCCCCGAGGCCCAGGGCTACCCGTTGGAAGGAGCCCGGGTCAGCCGGGTAAGCCGCTTCCGGGCCGATCCGGCCGACCTGAACCGGGCCCAACCCGGCTCCGAGACGGTGATCCTGGGCACCAACAGCACCTTCGCCCACATCGGCGATCCCAGCCGGATGAACCACAAGCCCTACTCCTGCCAGAACCCCGACGGCTCCTACGTCCAGGACTGCGTGGCCAACGAGGGGAACAGCCATACCCTGGCCCAGCTCGCCTTCGGGCCCGACGGCATGCTCTACGTGGGCAGCGGAGACGGGATCAACTACAGTGCAGGGAACCTGCGGGCCCAGAGCGTGGACAGCCTCAACGGCAAGATCCTGCGCATCCACCCCCTCAGCGGCGCGGGCCTCCCGGACAACCCCTTCTACAACGGCGATCCCCAGGCCAATCGCTCCAAGGTCTACGCCCTGGGCTTTCGCTACCCCTTCCGCTTCGCCTTCCGGCCCGGCACCCGGGAGATCCTGGTGGGCGATGTGGGCCGAGATCGCTGGGAGGAGATCAACCGGGTCGTCCCCGGAGGGAACTACGGATGGCCCTGCTACGACGGCCCGGAGCTCAACGCCACGGACCCGGAATGCCAGCCCCTGCTCAGGGGCCAGGCAGGACCCGCCCATCCAGCCCTGTACGCCTACCCCCACGATGGCGGACGGGGCGCGGTCATCGGGGGAGACTTCGTCCGGGGAAATGGATTCCCGGCGTCCTACCGGAACACCTACTTCTACGCGGACTTCAACAGCGCGACCATCGACTTCCTGACCTTCGAAGGCCGGGACGCCCAGGGGCAGGAGCAGGTGCTCAGCCACGTCTTCAGCGCGCCGGCCATGACCGCGGTCCAGCTCACCTTTGGCCCCGACGGAGCCCTCTACGTCCTCTACTACGGATACGGGACCCTGGCCCGCATCCGGTACGTGGGGGAGGGGAACCGGGCACCGGTGGCCGTGGCCCAGGCCGCGCCGGTCCGGGGCCCGGCCCCTCTGACGGTCCAGTTCAGCGGCAGCAACTCCTCGGATCCGGACGGGGATCGGCTGGAGCTTCGCTGGGATCTGGGGGACGGCACCGTCACCGGGGTCCACAACCCTTCCCATGTCTACACGAAGCCCGGCCGGTACACGGTCCGCCTGACGGTCACCGATCTCCAGGGAGCCTCGGCCCAGGCCACCCTCACCGTGGAGGTCACCGGGGCCGACCCCGCCCCCGAAGGCCGGGCCAGCGCGACCAGCCCCTCCCAGGGCCCGTCCCATCCCAGACCGCCCAGGGCCGAGCCTCCGGCCACGTCCCCGCCCCTGCCTGCGGCCCCCTCCACCCCGGACGCGCGCCCTCCAGAAGGGCCGGCCCAGGGCTGGTGGGAGACCGTTCCCGCCCCTCCCGATGGTGCCCGCATTCTCCTGCTGGCCCCCCCACCCCTGGAAGGCGCCTGGTCCGTGGTCCAATGGCAGGACGGCCAGGGCCAGTGGCACGATGTGGAGGGCTGGCGAGGAGAGATCCAGCGCGGCCGCAAACGCTGGTGGGTCCACCCCGACCTGTACGGGAAAGGGCCCTTCCGCTGGCAGATCTACAGCCAGCCCGGCGGCTCCCTGTGGGCCCAGAGCCCGCCGTTCACCTTGCCCGAGAGCCGGGAACAGATGCGGGTGTGGCACGCTCCCTGAGACCCTGCCCAGTCGACCAGGGCAGAAGCCCTTCCATCGGCCAGGCATCGAACCCTCCGCCTTTCGGGCACCACCGCACCGCCCTCCCCCTATACTGAGACGAGGAGCCGCGGAGGCCCATGGCATGTGGGCCCTGCTTCGCACGGGTCCTCGGGCCCGTGCCCCGTTCGGTCCACTTGGTCCCCGGAGGGAACACCATGACCGCACCGACCATCGCACGGGAATCCAGCCCGGAGAGCCCCTCCGGGCAACGCTGGGTCTTCATGTTCGACGAACTGGACCAGGCCGAGGAGCGGGTGGGCGGCGACTGGGACCGGGTGCGTGGGCTCCTGGGCGGGAAAGGGGCGAACCTGGCCGACATGACCCGCCTGGGCATCCCCGTGCCCCCGGGCTTCACCGTGACCACCGAGGCCTGCATCGCCTACCTGGACTCCGGTGGCTCCTTCCCGCCCGGCATGTGGGAGCAGGAACTGGAGGCCCTCCACAGGCTGGAGGCCAAGACGGGAAAGCGCTTCGGAGACCTGGAGAACCCCCTCCTGGTCTCCTGTCGTTCGGGCGCGAAGTTCTCCATGCCCGGGATGATGGACACCATCCTGAACCTGGGCCTGAACGACGACGCGGTCCAGGGACTGGCCCGGAAGACCCAGGATCGCCGCTTCGCCTACGACTCCTATCGCCGCCTGATCCAGATGTTCGGCTCGGTGGTGCTGGGGGTGCCCGACGAGCCCTTCGAACACATCATCGAGCGGTTCCGCCAGAAGCGAGGAGTGGCCACCGACGCGGAGCTCACCCCGGAGGACTGGCAGGCCATCTCCGAGGAGTTCAAGCAGATCATCTGGCGCTTCACCGGGGAGGAGTTCCCCCAAGATCCCTTCGAACAGCTCCGCCTGGCCACCGAGGCCGTCTTCAAGTCCTGGAACGGCAAACGCGCCATCGACTACCGGAACGCCACCGGCATCCCCCACGACCTGGGCACCGCGGTCAACATCCAGACCATGGTCTTCGGCAACATGGGCGAGGACTGCGCCACCGGCGTGGCCATGAGCCGCAACGCCACCACCGGCGAGAAGACCCTGGAAGGGGACTACCTGACCAACGCCCAGGGCGAGGACGTGGTGGCCGGCATCCGGCAGACCAAGCCCATCCACATGCTCCAGGAGGAGATGCCCGAGGCCTACCAGGAGCTGGAGCGCATCGCCCGGATGCTGGAGCGCCACTACCGGGACATGCAGGACATGGAGTTCACCATCGAGCACCGCAAGCTCTGGATGCTCCAGACCCGCAACGGCAAACGCACGGCCCAGGCCGCGGTCCGCATCGCCGTGGACATGACCGAGGAGGGCATCATCACCCGGGAGGAGGCCGTCCTGCGGGTGACGCCGGAACAGGTGGACTTCTTCCTCCACCCCCAGTTCACCCTCGCGGCCAAGCAGGAGGCCCAGCAGATCGCCAAGGGGCTCAACGTCTCCCCGGGCGCGGCCGTGGGCGTGGTGGCCCTGGACGCGGACCTGGCCGAGCAGTGGGCCCGGGAGGGCAAGCCGGTGATCATGGTGCGGCCGGAGACCAAGCCCGACGACGTCCACGGCATGTTGGCCGCCCAGGGCATTCTCACCAGCCGGGGTGGGCGGACCAGCCACGCAGCCCTGGTGGCCCGCCAGTTCGGCAAGCCCGCGGTGGTGGGGGTGGCCGAACTGGACATCGACCTGACCGAACGGGTCATCCACGTGGACGATCGGGTCATCCAGGAGGGAGACTGGATCTCCATCGACGGCACCACCGGCGAGGTCTTCCTGGGCCAGCTGGAGACCATGGTGCCGGACATCTCGGACCCCTGGCTGGTGAAGCTGCTGGCCTGGGCCGATGCCTTCCGCACCCTGGGCGTCCGAGCCAACGCGGACTACCCCCGAGACGCGCAGCGGGCCCGGGACTACGGCGCGGAGGGCATCGGTCTGACCCGCACAGAGCACATGTTCTTCGAACCAGAGCGCCTGCCCTGGGTCCAGAAGATGATCATGACCGACAACCCCACCGAGCGGCGAGAGGCCCTGGAGGCCCTGCTCCCCTTCCAGCGGGAGGACTTCAAAGGGCTCTTCCGGGTCATGGATGGCCTGCCGGTCATCATCCGGCTCATCGACCCGCCGCTCCATGAGTTCCTGCCCAGCTACGAGGAGCTGACCCAGCGCCTGGCGGATCACAAGATCCGGCTGCTCAACGCCCAGACCCTGCAGGAAGTGGACGAGCTCCTCCGCCAGATCGAGGAGGAGGAGCGGATCCTCCAGCAGGTGGAGCGGATCCGGGAGGCGAACCCCATGCTGGGTACCCGGGGCGTGCGGCTGGGCATCCTCATGCCCGAGCTGACCCAGATGCAGGTCCGAGCCATCTTCGAGGCCGCGTGCGAGGTGGCCAAGGAAGGGATCCGGGTCATCCCCGAGGTGATGATCCCCCTGGTGAGCCACGTGAACGAGCTCCAGGCCCAGAAGGAGGCCCTGGAGGCCGTGGCCAAAGAGGTGATGGCCGAACAGGGGATCCAGGTGGAGTACAAGTTCGGCACCATGATCGAGATCCCCAGGGCCGCGCTCACGGCAGACCAGATCGCCCAGGCGGCGGAGTTCTTCTCCTTCGGCACCAACGACCTGACCCAGACCACCTACGGCATCAGCCGGGACGATGCCGAGGCCGGCTTCCTGGTCCACTACCTGGAACATGGGATCCTGCCCGAGAACCCCTTCGCCACCATCGACCGGGACGGGGTGGGCACCCTGATGCGGTGGGCCACGGAGAGAGGACGCGAGGCCCGGAAGGATCTGGAGGTCGGCATCTGCGGAGAACACGGCGGCGATCCCAGATCCATCCAGTTCTGCCACCAGATCGGCCTGGACTACGTGAGCTGCTCCCCCTTCCGGGTGCCCATTGCCCGGCTGGCCGCAGCCCAGGCCGCGCTGAAGGAGAAACTGGGAGACAGGCCCCAGTACTGAGTTGCCGACCCACCTCGTTCGCCCGCTCGGCGGGACATGGGTACCTCCTTTCGGGCATGCGGGGGCGGGGGAGCCGGCCGCTTCCCCACCCCCGCACGGGGAGGCCGCTCCCATGCCCCGCACAGATAGCCTGCATCCATCCGCTGTAGAGCATCGTCCTCCGGGCGATGCTTGCCTGACCTCCTTTCGTGTGGTTCCCTCCGGAGAAGGCACCCTCCACCCGAGGGTGTCTTCTCTGGGAACCATTTGTGAAATATTTCACCTTCCGGGGCACCCGGCTTGCAAAGCGGGCCCCGGTCCACGATAATGGGGGAAACATGTGCCGAAGCCCCGGGCCCCCGAACGCAGCACCGCCCACCCAAGCTCAGGGAGGAGCCACCATGGAGACCGCCATCGCCGTTGGACAGGCCTTCGTGCTGGAGAGGGACCATTTCCAAGCACTCCTCGACGCGCTGCAAGGTCAGGGCTACACCGTGCTGGGGCCCACCGTGGAGGCCGGGGCCATCGTCTACCGCCCCTTGACCCGGGTGGAGGAGCTGCCCATCGGCTGGCGGGATCGCCAGGGCCCCGGTTTCTACCGCCTGGAACGCCGGGAGGAGCCCACCCTCTTCGGCTATGTGGTCGGCCCTTCCTCCTGGAAGAAATTCCTCCATCCCCCCACCGTCACCCTCTGGAAGGCCCGGCGCACCCCGGACGGCGGCTTCCAACAGGTCGTGGAGAGCGCTGCCCAGGTCCCCCGGTACGCGTTCCTGGGCGTCCGCCCCTGTGAGCTCCACGCCATCCGGATCCAGGACCGGGTCTTCCTGGAGGGCCCCTTCGTGGATCCCACCTACCGGGAGCGGCGAAGCCGGATCTTCACCGTGGTGGTGAACTGCGTGGAGCCCGGCGATACCTGTTTCTGCGCCAGCATGGATGCGGGCCCTTGGGCCCAGGCCGGCTTCGACCTGGCCCTGACGGAGCTGTGGGATCCGGAAGACCACCGCTTCCTGGTCCATGTGGGAAGCCCAGAAGGCGCGGCGGTGCTGGCCTCGGTCCCCCTTCGGCCGGCCACCGAGGCCGACCGAGGCCGGGAGCGAGCCCGGTTGGACGAGGCGGCCCAACGCATGGGGCGCTCCCTGGACGTCCACGGGCTGAAGGAACGGCTGTACGCCCAGTACGAGGCCCCCGAGTGGGAGGAGGTGGCCCAGCGCTGCCTCACCTGCACCAACTGCACCCTGGTCTGCCCCACCTGTTTCTGCACCACCGTGGAGGACACCACCGACCTCACCGGCCAGTGGGCCGAGCGCCGTCGGGTCTGGGATTCCTGCTTCACCCTGTCCTTCTCCTACATCCACGGGGGAAGCGTCCGCAGCAGCCCGGCCGCGCGCTACCGCCAGTGGCTGACCCACAAGCTGGCCACCTGGCAGGACCAGTTCGACACCCTGGGCTGCGTGGGCTGTGGGCGATGCATCACCTGGTGCCCCGTGGGCATCGACATCACCCAGGAGGCCGCCCGCATCGCGGCCGGGGCCAAGACCCAGGAGCCGTGAACTTCCAGCAGGCAAGGAGAGACCCACCATGGACCTGAGACCCACCAAGGAGATGCGGGACCTCATCGCGGAACACCCCTTCTTCCAGGACATGGATCCCCAATACCTGGACCTCCTCGCGGGGTGTGCCCGAAACGTCCGCTTCATGCCGGATGAGATGGTCTTCCGGGAAGGGGAGCCCGCAGACGCCTTCTACCTGATCCGCCACGGCAAGGTGCTCATCGGAGTCCAGGTCCCCGGCCGGGGCCTGGTCCCCATCCAGACCTTGGGGCCCGGGGAGATGATCGGGTGGTCCTGGCTCTTCCCGCCCCACCGCTGGCACTTCGACGCCAAGGCCCTGGAGGTGACCCGGGCCCTGGCCTTCGACGCCACATGCCTTCGGAGCAAGTGCGACGAGGATCCGCGCCTGGGATACCAGCTCATGCGTCGCTTCGCCGCCATGCTGATCGAGCGGCTCCAGGCCGCCCGGATGCAGCTCCTGGACATGTACGGGGTGCACACCGCCCAGCCCGGCCCATAGTCCGGCCGATGTCCCGCCCCAGGCCCGGCAGCCGCCTGGGCCGTGCCATCCGCCCATTCCAGACGGGAGGAGCCACCATGTCCGTTCCGCAGCCGTCCCCCCCGATGCCCGCCCCGGTGGATCCCATGGTGCCCCATCCCTATCGCGTGGTGCGCCGACGACGGGAGACCCGAGATACTTTCACCCTGTTCCTGGAGCCGTTGGCCGGCGAGAGCCCTTCCTTTGCGCCCGGGCAGTTCCACATGCTGTACCTGTTCGGCGTGGGCGAGGTCCCCATCTCCATCAGCGGCGATCCGGCGCAGCCCCACCCCCAGGTCCACACCATTCGGGCCGTGGGCGCGGTCACCCAGGCCCTGGCCCGGCTTCGACCCGGGGCCATCCTGGGGCTGCGGGGCCCCTTTGGCAGCCATTGGCCCCTGGAGGAGGCCGTGGGACGGGACGTGGTGGTGGTGGCCGGGGGCATTGGCCTGGCTCCCCTGCGCCCGGCCATCTACCACCTCCTGGCCCATCGGGAACGCTACGGCCGGATCGTGGTCCTCTACGGCGCCCGCACCCCCGAGGAGCTCCTCTACCCGAAGGAGCTGGCCCGCTGGAGCGGGCACCTGGACGTGGAGGTGTTGGTCACCGTGGACCGGGCCTCCGGCTCCTGGCGAGGCAACGTGGGCGTGGTCACCACCTTGATCCCCCGGGCCCCCTTCGACCCCCAGGACACCATGGCCCTGGTCTGTGGCCCGGAGATCATGATGCGCTACACCGTCCTGGCCCTGCAGAAGCGGGGCGTCCCCCCTCCGGCCATCTACGTCTCCATGGAGCGGAACATGAAGTGCGCGGTGGGCTTCTGTGGCCATTGCCAGTACGGACCGCACTTCATCTGCAAGGACGGGCCCGTGTTCTGCTACGACCACATCCGCTGGCTCTTCGGCAAATGGGAGGTGTGAGGTGGCCCAACCCCGAAAACCCAAGTTGGCCGTGTGGAAGTTCGCCTCGTGCGACGGCTGTCAGCTCAGCCTGCTGGACTGCGAGGACGAGCTCCTGGCCGTGGCCGACGCGATCCAGATCGCGTACTTCCCCGAGGCGACCCGAGCCGAGGTGCGGGGCCCCTACGACCTGTCCCTGGTGGAGGGCTCCATCACCACGCCCCACGACGCGGAGCGGATCCAGCAGGTCCGCAAGGCTTCCCGGTTCCTGGTCACCATCGGCGCCTGCGCCACGGCCGGTGGCATCCAGGCCCTGCGCAACTTCCAGGACGTGGACGCGTTCCTCCAGGTGGTCTACGCCCACCCGGAGTACATCCAGACCCTGGCCCACTCCACCCCCATCGCGGAACATGTTCCCGTGGATTTCGAGCTCCGGGGGTGTCCCATCAACAAGGGCCAGCTCCTGGAGGTCATCGGCGCCTTTCTGAACGGCCGGCCGCCCAATATCCCGGGGTACAGCGTGTGCGTGGAGTGCAAACGCCTGGGCAACGTGTGCGTCATGGTGGCCCACGGCACCCCCTGCCTCGGCCCAGTGACCCAGGCCGGCTGCGGCGCCCTCTGCCCGGCCTACCACCGGGGCTGCTATGGCTGCTTCGGCCCCCAGGAATCCCCCAACACCGCCTCCCTGAGCGGCTGGTGGATGGAGCACCTGGGCGTGGACCGCCCCGAGCTGGTGCGGGCCTTCCGCAGCTTCAACGCCCACGCCGAACCCTTCCGAAAGGAGAGTGAGGCCCATGCCCAAGCCCACACCTAGACCCAAGACCCGGACCATCCGGGTGGACTACCTGGCCCGGGTGGAGGGAGAAGGGGCCCTGTTCATCCGGGTCCGAAACGGCCAGGTCCAGGAGGTCCAGCTCCAGATCTTCGAGCCCCCCCGCTTCTTCGAGGCCTTCCTCCGGGGGCGCCACTTCACCGAGGCCCCGGACATCACCGCCCGGATCTGCGGCATCTGCCCCATCGCCTACCAGATCAGCGCCATCAACGCGATGGAGGACCTGCTGGGGGTGGCCGTGGATCCAGCCCTCCAGGCCCTGCGCCGGGCCATCTACTGCGGCGAGTGGATCGAGAGCCACGTGCTCCACATCTACATGCTCCACGCGCCGGACTTCCTGGGCTACCCGGACGCGATCCAGATGGCCCAGGACCATCCCGAGGTGGTGCAGCGGGGCCTGCGGCTGAAGAAGATCGGCAACGAGATCGTCCGCCTCCTGGGAGGTCGGGAGATCCATCCCATCAACCTGCGGGTGGGTGGCTTCTACCGCGTGCCCCGCCCCGAGGAACTCAACGCCCTCATCGAAGAGCTGAAGTGGGCCCAGGAGGCCGCGCAGGAGACGGTCCGCTGGACCGCCACCCTGCCCTTCCCGGACTTCCAGCGGGACTACGAGTTCGTCGCCCTCCGCGCGGCAGACCGCTATCCCCTGGAGACCGGTCGAATCGTCAGCAACCGAGGGCTGGACATCCCGGTGCAGGCCTACGACGAACACTTCCAGGAGATCCACGTGCCCCACACCCACGCGCTCCAGTCCCGCATCCGGGAACGGGGAAGCTACCAGGTGGGGCCCCTGGCCCGCTACAACCTGAACTTCCATCGCCTCTCCCCCCTGGCCCAGGAGGCCGCCCGGGAAGCAGGGCTGGGCCCCCAGTGTCGCAACCCCTTCCAGAGCATCGTGGTGCGCAGCGTGGAGGTCCTCTACGCGGTGGAGGAAGCCCTCCGCATCCTCCAGGACTACCAACCCCCTCCGGCCCCCGCGGTGGAGGTGGAACCCCGGGCCGGCGTGGGCTACGGCGCCAGCGAGGCCCCTCGAGGCCTCCTCTACCATCGCTACCGCCTGGACTCAGAGGGCCTCATCCTGGACGCCAAGATCGTGCCCCCCACCTCCCAGAACCAGCGCGCCATGGAGGAGGACCTGTGGCAGTTCGTGCCCCAGGCCTTGGATCTCCCCAAGGAGGAGCTCACCTGGCAGTGCGAGCAGGCCATCCGCAACTACGATCCCTGCATCTCCTGCGCCACCCACTTCCTCAGGGTCCACGTGGAGGAGGTGTAGCCCAGCGCGGAGAGAGGGGAAGGAAGCAAGGCCATGTCCCCCCCGACCACCACACCGAACACCCAGAGCCCCCAGACCCGCTCCGGCCAGCCCCTGGTGGTGGGCATCGGGAACCCGTATCGCCGGGACGACGGAGTGGGGCCCGCGGTGATCCGAGAGCTGGCCCACCAGGTATCCCCCCATGTCTGCCTCCGGGAGCACAGCGGGGAAGGGGCCTCGCTGATGGCCATGTGGGAGGGGCACCCCCGGGTCATCCTGGTGGACGCGGTGGTCTCCGGCACGGCACCGGGCACCGTCCACCGGCTGGAGGCCCATCGCCAGCCCCTTCCCGCCTCCCTCTTCCACCGCTCCACCCACGCGTTCAGCCTGGCCGAGGCCGTGGAGCTCTCCCGGGCCCTGGGCACCCTGCCCCCAGAGGTCCTCATCTATGGAGTGGAGGGCAGGGAGTTCGACCACGGCATGGGGCTTTCGCCCCCGGTGGCGGCCGCGGTGGAGACGGTCGTCCGCCGGATCCTGGCAGATCTGCGCCGACACGGGTAGAAAGGCCCACCTCGAGAACACGGAACCCGCAGACCATGCACGAGATGAGCGTCGTCCAACACCTGATCGAGAGCCTGGATCGGGAACTGGCCCAACAGGGGGCCACCCGGGTCCTCCAGGTGCGCCTCCGTCGCGGGAGCACCTTCTCGGAAGAGGCCCTGCACCAGGCCTTTGCCCTCTACGCCCCGGGAACCCGGCTCGCGGAGGCCGAGCTGGTGGTGGAGAGCGTGGCCACCCGGCTCACCTGCGACCGGTGTGGCCATACCCGGACGGTGGCCTCCCAGGATGTGGTGCACCACCTGGTGGCCTGCCCTTCCTGCGGCGCGCTCCAGACCCTGGACGAGGCCCACGAGCTGACCCTGGTGGACGTCACCCTGGAGGCCCCATGAACCCCGTGCCCCCTCTCCATCCCCCAGGAAGCCCATGCGCACCTTCGACCAGAGACTGACCGCCGCGGCCCAACGCAACGACACCCTCCTGTGCGTGGGCCTGGACCCAGATCCCGCGTGGTTGCCGCCGGATCTGCGGAGCGGGGACACCCTCCAGGACCTGCTGCGCTGGAACCGTCGGATCATCCAGGCCACCGCGGATCAGGTCTGCTGCTACAAGCCCAACATCGCCTTCTACGAGGCCCTGGGGCCCGAGGGCTGGACCCTGCTCCAGGAGACCCTGGCCGCGATCCCGCCGGAGATCCCCGTGCTCCTGGACGCCAAACGGGGGGACATCGGCTCCACCGCCGCGGCCTATGCCCGGGCCTGTTTCCAGGTCCTGGGCGTGGACGCGGTCACCCTCAACCCCTACCTGGGCTGGGACGGCGTGGCGCCCTTTGCCCGCTACCCGGACAAGGGCCTCTTCGTCCTCTGCCACACCTCCAATCCCAGCGCGACCGCCCTCCAGGACCTCCGGGTGGGGGACCGTCCCCTCTACCAGGTCGTGGCGGAACAGCTCCTGCCCCGGGCCCCCAACGTGGGCCTGGTGGTGGGGGCCACCTACCCAGAAGCCCTGGCCCAGGTCCGGGCCCTGGCCCCGGATCGCTGGCTCCTGGTCCCCGGGGTGGGAGCCCAGGGCGGAGATCTGGAGGCCGCGCTGCGCGCGGGTCTCCGGGAGGATGGCCTGGGCGTCCTGGTGGCCGTCACCCGGGGCGTGACCCGGGCGGCAGACCCTCGGGCCGCGGCCCAGGAGCTGGGAGAGCGGATCCGGGCCATCCGCAGACAGAGGAGGAGCGAGGGTGCCGTCGCCGGGGCCCCCCGACCGGATCGGGCCCGCCAAGAGCTGGTCCTGGGGATCCACGAACTGGGCGCGCTCCGCTTCGGCGACTTCACCCTGGCCAGCGGGATCCGTTCCTCCCTCTACATCGACCTGCGCCTGCTGGTCAGCCGCCCACCGTTGTTGGCCCAGGTAGCCCAGGCCTACGGCCAGATCTTGGCCCGCATTCCCTGCCACCGGATCGCGGGGGTGCCCTACGCGGCCCTGCCCATCGGCACCGCGGTCTCCCTGGCCACAGGGATCCCCCTGATCTACCCCCGGAAGGAGGCCAAGGCCCATGGCCTGGGCCAGACCGTCGAAGGGAAGTGGACACCCGGGGAGCGGGTGGTCATCGTGGAGGACCTGATCACCAGTGGGGGCAGCACCCTCCGCGCCGCACAGCAGCTGCGGGCCGCGGGCCTGGTGGTGGAGGACGCGGTGGTGCTCATCGATCGGGAGCAGGGGGGCGCCCAACGCCTGGCCGCCGCGGGGATCCGGCTCCACCCGGTCCTGCGCCTTGGAGAGATGTTCGCCATCCTCCGCCAAGCCGGAGTTCACCTGCCCGAGGAGCTGGGATAGGGAGAACAGGCCTCACTGCGGCGGAGAACCCGGGAGAGCAAGGGAGGGAGGAGAATGGCCATCCTGGAACGCTTCTCGCTGGCGGGCCGCACCGCCCTGGTGACCGGCGGCGGCAGCGGCATCGGGCGGGCCCTGGCCCGGGCCCTGGCCGAGGCCGGCGCGGACGTGGCCCTGGCGGATCGGCGAGAGGACGCGGCCCAGACCGTGGCCGCCGAGATCCACCGGGCCACCGGTGTCCGCACCCTGGCCCTGGCCGTGGACGTGACCGTGGCCGCCCAGGCCCAGGCCATGGTGGACGCGGTGCTCCAGGCCTGGGGGCGGCTGGACGTGGCCATCAACAGCGCGGGCATCGCCCACCGCAACCCGGCAGAGGAGATCCCGGAGACGGAGTGGGACGCGATCCTGGGGGTGAACCTGAAGGGAGTGTTCCTCTCCTGTCAGGCCGAAGGGCGGGCCATGCTGGCCCAGGGGCAGGGCGCCATCATCAACATCGCGTCCATGTCCGCCCAGATCGTGAACCGTCCCCAGCTCCACGCGCACTACAACGCGTCCAAGGCCGGGGTGGTGCAGCTCACCCGTTCCCTGGCCGCAGAGTGGGCTCCCCACGGGGTCCGGGTCAACAGCATCAGCCCAGGCCATACCCGCACCCCCATGACCGACCACATCGTGGCGGAGATGGGCTCCATCTGGACGGCCAACACCCCCATGGGCCGCCTGGCCACCCCGGAGGACCTCCAGGGCGCCGCGGTCTACCTGGCCTCGGACGCGTCGGCCTACGTCACCGGCCACGACCTGGTGGTGGACGGGGGCTATACCCTGTGGTGATGGTGCTGGAAGGCCCAGGCCTCGCTCCCGGGATTACCCGGTCCCGGCCTGGACATCTCCAGGGCCCTGGATGAGCCGGATCAGCGCGACCACGTTCAGCAGTGCCTTGGGGGCGAAGGAGCGCACGTCCAGGAACTCCGGCTCCTTGGAACCGTCCTGGCTCCACTCGGAGCAGTGGGCATTGCCCCCGGCAGGGCCCAGGCCGTCCAGGGTGGGCAGGCTGTGCCACACCAGATTGCCGTCGGAGAGGCCGCCCCGATGTTCTCGGACCACGGCCATGCCCACCTCCTGGGCGGCTCCCTCCCACACCCGGTAGAGGCCCTCGGTCCGCTCGTTGGGAGACCAGGGGCCGGTCTCCCGCTCCACCGTGACGGCCACCTGGGCCGGGAAGGCCCCCTTGGCGCTGCGGACGGTGGACATCCCGTCCAGGGCCCCCATGGCCGCCATCCCCTCCTGGAAGATCGCGGGTTCGAAGGTCCGCATCTCCACCTGGGCCCATGCCCGGTGGGGCACCCGGTTCACCACGGTCCCGCCCTGGACCACCCCCACGTTGAAGGTGAGGTCCCGGCCGTAGTCGGTGAGGGCCGCGATGTGGCGGATCGCGTCCGCGAGCTGGACCACCGCGTTCGCGCCCCAGGGGTGCGCGCTGCCGGCATGGGCCGCCTTGCCGAAGGCCTCCACCCGGAAGATGGCCATCCCCTTCCGAGCTACCACCAGGGAATGGACCCGGTCCTCCAGGGCGCCGCCCTCGAAGACCAGGCAGGCCCGGGTCCGCTCGGGGTCCAGCTCGGCCAGGCAGAGCTCGCCGAAGTCGGGCACCAGCCGTTCCTCGGCCGCGTTCAGGAGCACCTTCCAGGTCACCCGGTCGGCCAGCGCGGGCACGTGGCGGAGGAGCTGGTCCAGCACCGCGTAGATCATCGCGGTCCCCCCCTTGATGTCCACCGTGCCCGGGCCGTAGATGCGATGGCCCACCGGCCGCCAACGGAAATCGTTGCGGGCCTCCTCCTCCGGGGGGAAGACCGTGTCCAGGTGGGAGACCAGGCCGATCTGAACAGGCCCTTCCCCGGGGCGGGCCAGCACCAGGTGCTTGCCCAGGCTCGGATCCGCGGCCTGGACCCGGGTGGCCTGGAAGCCCAGTTCCCCGAAGGCCTCCGCGGTGAGGTCGCCCAGGCGGTTGACCCCAGCCGGGTTGGCGGTAAAGCTGTTGACCTCCACCATCTGGCGCAGCAGATCCAGATAGGCGGGCTGTCGCTGCTGGAGGTCCTGGCGAATGGAGGCGATGTCCAACGGATTCATGGCAGCCTTTCCTCGAACTGGAGTGTGTCGGTCGTCCTGGCGCGCCGCTCACCTGCTCGGAGAGGGGATCGGGATGGTCCAGCGATCGCCGATCACCTCTCCGCCGTGGCTCACCGGCAGGCGCACGCCGGTCTCCGGATCGTAGAGGCCCACGGCCAGCACACTCCCCGGGGGCGGCAGGCGATCCAGCGCCAGCACGTGGGGATCCACGATGTACTCCCCGGGGAGCCAGGTCCCCGACGGCGCAGGCACCTCCAGCCGCCCGGGAATGCCATCGTCCTGGGTGATCCGCTGGCCGTCTGGCCCCAACAGGTGCACGAAGACATGGTGGGGAGGCAACAGGGGCTGGAGGGCCTCCCAGTACAGGGTCAGCTCCACGCCTGGTTCTGTCCAGCCCAGGTCGTAGCCCACCAGGCGGGCATGGGTGCCGAACTGGGGAGCGGGATCCAGGGGCTGGGAGGGGGTGGGCCGCTCGAACCGGGCCCGACGGCGGGTGAGCTCCACCGGCGCCAAGCGGACCGGGTCCAGGCGGCGGCCGCCCTCTGGCTCCCGGAAGCCCACCAACAGGTCATATCGGCCCGGCTCCAGGGTGGCTGGCAGGTAGAACGCAAAGGGGATCTGGACCAGCGCGCCGGGTGCCCACACCGTAGTGGGGTAATCGGGAAGGGGCCAGCCCTCCCAACCGGCCACTCCCTGGCCGTTTCGGTCCACCAGGCTGATGTAGATCTCCCAGGGAAGGGTGTGGCGTACCCGGTTCTGCACAAAGACCCGGGGACGGAACTCGGTGCCGGCCAACAGGGGTTCCCCTTCCCGGTAGCCCGCGCTGCCCAGGAAACGCACCCCCTGGCGCTCCACCGGTCGGGCCAGGGGATGGACCACCGGCAGGCGCAGCGGGGAGAGGGGAACCGAGGGCAGCCGCACCCGCACCTGTCCCAGGGGCACCACGTCCTGGAGGCCCTGGGCGGTCTCCAGGACGAAAAGCCGTTCCGGGAGCTCGCCCGCGGGGCCCACGCCCACCACGACGGTGTAGGCCCCTGGAGGGATGCCTGCGGGCACCAGAAGTCCCACCCGCTCTGTGGGGCCAACGGCCTCCTGGCCCTCGGCCACGGCCCAGGTTCCCAGGGGCTCGTAGTCCCGCGAGGACCAGACCCGCCCCTGGCGGTCCACCAGGCGCAGGGTCACCCGCAGGGGGCCGGCCTGGGGATCGTTCCAACGCCAGCTCAGGGTGACGGCCAGGACCTGGTTGGCGCTCTCGGGTTCGGCGGGGGCCACCCCGGCCGTCACCAGGGTCACAGGGCCGAAGTCCGCGCCCACGGGCCGGGTCTCCGGGGCAGAGATGGGAAGGGCCCAGGCGCTGAGGCGGGTGGTGGGGCTGTACCAGCGGTTCTCCAGGTTGAGGCTCCTCTCGGCCAGGTAGCGTTCCACCTGGGTCTCCAGGATGCCGCCCAGGGCCAGATGGGCGGGGAACCAGACCGTGCCCTGCCGGAGGGCTCGGTCCAGGGCCTGGGCCACGGCACCGTTCCAGGAGGGGCTGGGGGTCAGTTGGGGCCAGGGGCCCTGGCGTTCCCCCCGCCCCCACACCGGGGCGTAGGCCCGCCAGTAGCCCACCTGCCAGGGGTAGACCGCGAAGACGGTGTCGTTCTGCCCGCCCTGTTGGACGACCTGGCGGATCAGGGGACGGTAGTCGTCGTCCAGGTACCGGGGCACGGAGAAGAAGGCCCACAGGCCCACCGCGCTGGCCAGGAGCCACACCCCGCCCCCCACGGTCCAGTCCAGGCGCCGTCCTGCGTCCTGAAGCCGGTCCAGGCCGTCGGCCATCAGGAGCAGCAGGTAGGGAAGGGCGAAGAGGAGGACCCGCTCGCCGCCTTCGGGGAAGAAGGGCAGGCGACGGTTGAGGAGGAAGCCCACAGCCAGAGGAAGGCCCAGGCCCACCAGGAGCAGGCCCTGAGGCCTGGGCCCAGGGTTCCGATCCGGGCTCAGGGCATGGAGCAGGAGGAGGGGCAGGGCCAGGAGCCCCACCCAACGCAGGGTACGCAGCTCGGGATGGGTGGGCTCCACGTGGCCCGCGGAGAAGGCCACCAGATGGCGGGCCAGGTATTCCAGAAGGCCCAAGGGCCGATCTGCGTCCAGGACCACCTTCTGGCTGACATAGGGGAGCAGCTCCGGCACCGCGTAGATCAGCCAGGGCAGGTAGAGGAGCCCGGCCAGGCCCCCGGCCCACAGAAGAGGGCGGAGACGGCGCGAGGAGGGCCCGGCCCAGACCAAGGCCCAGAGCCCATGGGCCAGGGGAAGGAGAGCCCCGTAGTACTCGGTGTAGAGCAGGGCCCCTGTGGTCCCCGCGTACAGGAGGACAGCGCTCCAGGGGACCGACGGGGAAGGGGCCGACAGCCGCTCCACCAGGCGCCAGAAGGCCCAGGTGCTGGCCATGCCCAGGGCCATCTCCAGGCCGTACATGCGGACTTCCTGGCTGTAGAAGACGTGCATGGGGTTCACGGCCAGGAGGAGCAGGGCCCAGAAGGCCACCCAAGGACGGTGGGGGTAGAGGGCCCGGGCCAGCTTCACGCCCATCCACAGGCCGGCCCCGCCCACAAGCACGGAGAAGAGCCGGAGGACCAGGGGATCGGCCCGCCCCCAGGCCACCAACCAGCCGTGCAGCAGAGCGTAGTAGAGGGGTGGGTGGATGTCCTGGGCCGTGAGGGCCACCATCCGGCCCAGGGGTTCGGTGGCGAAGTAGACCGAATAGCCCTCGTCCCACCACAGGGGTTGCCATTCCAGGCGCAGCAGCCGGAGGCCGAGGCCGAACAGCCCCAGCGCGAACAGGGCCCATCCAGGGGCGGTCCGAGCTGGGGCTGTGGAAGCGCGAGGGCTGGCTTCGGCAGGAGACGACATCAGGGCAGGATCCACCGGGGGAGGAAGGTGCGGACGTTGTCGCTGGCCGTGTACTCCCAGGGTTCGCTGACCACGTTGCCTCCGCTGTCCACCACATAGGCCTTGTAGGGGCCGGGAGGCCCGTTGGGGATCTCCACCTTCGCGTTGTAGATGAACTCGCTCTCCAGCCCGGGATCGCCGTGCTGGAAGTAGTCCAGGAAGGGCCCCTCATAGCGGCCGATGGGGGTCTCCACCACCAGACGGTAGCCGCCCACAGCACCGCCCCCGGGACAGGTCTGGTTGCAGAGGAGGCCGAAGAAGGTCACGATGGGGTTCGAGTTGACCCGGGGCTCCACGTAGTTGCCCTTCTGGAGGGCATAGCTGGGGGCCGGGGTGGGGGTGGGCGGCGCGGGCGTGGGGGTGGGCGGCACGGGTGTCGGAGGCGGTGTGGGAATGTCCGGGGGCACGGGCACCCCGTCCAGGGGGCCCCCCGCGTCCACCAGGAAGGCCGCGATCCAGGCAGTCTGCCCGTTGACGCAACAGATCTGCCACCAATCCCCCGCGGGGTTCCGGCCCACGATATCGAACTCGGCTCCCCGTTCCACAGTGCCCACCAGGGCGAAGGCCGTGCCGGGGCCGTTGCGCAGGTTGGCCAGAGGGTTCGTGACCACCGCGAAGGGCTGTTGGGGCTCCGGCGTGGGTGTCGGGGTGGGCTCCGGGGGGATCGGGGTTGGGGTGGGTTGGGTGGAGGTGGCCGCGGTGGCCCCTTGGCCCTCCCCGGGGCTGCCGGCCATGGCCGGGGCCGAAGGGGCCTGGACGGCCGGGGTAGGGGTGAAGGTGGGGCGGGGAGTGCGGGTCGGCGGGCGGACAGCCGTGGGCTCCTCCTCGCTCCCACAGGCCGCCAACAGGCCTCCGAGGGTCAACAGGGCGAAACACCAGAGAACCAAGACGCGTATCCGGGACTGACCGCTCAAGTCCGTTCCTCCTTTCGTCTCGCGGTGGGTGCTATCGGACACGTTGCCAGGCGATGTAGATCTCCCGGTTTGGGTTGCTGGGCGAGGTGGTGAAGCGCACCGGCTCCGAGAGGCGGTTGCCCGCGCCGTCCTTCACCCAGACGGTCCACGTACCGGTCCCCAAGAGCTCCAGCAGGGTGGGCGTGGGGGTGGCCCCGGGCCACTCGGCCCGAGGCGGATTGTAGGGGCGGTACTCGTACTTCAGGTTGTACTGCACCCGGTTGCCCATGCCCGGGGGCGCGCTCCACTCGAAACGATCCGCGCTGGCCTGGACGCCGTTGGTGGGAGGGCGTTCAAACCCCTCGAAGCGGACCTCCAGGAAGTATCCCTCCGCGGGCACCTCTCGGCCCAAAGGGCCCACGAAGAGCTTGACCCAGATGGTGAGAAACGGGTTGTTGGTGGGGAAGAACTGGGGTCCGATGGCCCGCTCGAAGGGGTAGAGGATCGGGGTAGGGGTCGGCGTGTTCGTGGGCGTGGGTGTCCAGGTGGGGGTGGGCGGGGGATCGGCCACCATCAGGGGGATCTCCGGGCTGGGGTTGAAGAGCTCCACATGGCGTGCGGCCACCCACACGGACCGGCCGTTGACACAGCAGATCTGGAGCCAATCGCCCTCGGTGTTCCGGCCCACTACGGCCACGGGAATGTCGGGCCCCAGTTGGGCCACCAGGGGATAGTTCACGCCAGGCCCCGTGCGCAGGCTGATGCGACCCTGGCGCACCTGGATGTAGGGCGTGGGGGTGGGGGTGGGGGTGGCGGTGAAGGTGGGGGTGGGCGGGGGGGTGGGTTCCGGCGGAGCCGGCATGGGCGTGGGCGTCCAGGTGGGGGTGGGCGGCGGCGGGACCAGGATCTGGGGATCCACCCCAGGAGGTACGATGACCACGCCGGGGGTGGCCCCCACAGGAGGCGTGATGACCACGATGGGCAGGATGGTCTCGGGGGTCGGGGTGAAGGTAGGGGCCGGAGTCCGGGTGGGGATGGGCGTTCCCTGGACAGGTCCACGGCCCAGCCCGATGGTGCCGGAGCAGCCCAGGAGACCCAACAGGCCGAACAGGCCGGCGAGGAACAGACGCCACCAGGCCCGGGGAGGCCCTCCTCCATTGTGCTCCGCTCGAGGGTGGGACCACGGCATCGGTGATTGCCCGAAATCAAACGATAGTCCGAATCGCAGCGATGCAACCGGCCACTGGAAACCCGGGCGGCCGGCCCCTGGAGCCAGGCCGGAGCTCCGTGGTGGAAGTATAGCACGGAATCCCCAGGGCGAACCAATGGGTGGGGAATGGAGCCGGGCCTGGCTGGGCGCGGATGGACGCGGACGGCCTGGAGGCGGTGTCTGAGGAGGACAGCCGCCTCCAGGCCGTCCAGGGATCGGCTGGGGAGCGCGGTGGGATGATCGATCAGCGCACGACCACGGGCAGGAAGATGGTCGGGTTGCCGGACTGACCGCCTGGTCCTGGCGGGATGCTCTCCGGGCCACCGGCGAACTCATCCAGGAAGACCAGGGTCTCCAAGTTCGCGGCCCGCACCCGCACCTGGGCGATGGTCGCGTCGGCCCCTGTGGAGGCCCTTGGACCGGCCGGCAGGGCCTCCATGCGCACCCGGTCGGCCCGGATCCGTTGACCGTCGCCGCTGGCCCAGAGGACAGGACCGGCCAGGCGCAGGTTCCACTCCCAGTTGCCGGCCTGGTTGCGATAGTGCTCCACCAAGATCCGGCACAGCTCGGTGGGAGTTCCTGGAGGGCTTTCCAGAATGCACCAGACCAGATCGAAGGGAGAGGTGGCCGCCGGTCCCGTGGAAGGCACGGTGCTTTCGTGGACCAATGTGTCGTCCTGGAGGAACTGGACCCGCACCTGCCGGCCCGAGAATGAGGGCAGCAGCTCCAATCCGCCTGCCCTGGCGCGAAGGAGGAGGCGAGAGGTCTCCCGAGCAGAGGCTCCCGAGTAGCTGGTGAGAGACAGGGTCATGGGCAGACGGCTCTGGATGTCGAACCCCAGGGCCAGGTCCCCTCGCCACAGGTAGGCGTCACCGGGCTGGATGGAGATGCCCTCGTCCTGGCCGTCACCGATCTCCTGGGCCACCAGTTGGCGCTTCTCGTTCCAGAAGACCTGGGTGTCGCCGAGCGCGAAATGGGCGATGCCGTCCATCCAGTAGGGGGTAGCAGGTGGCTTGGGCAGGTTGTCCAGCATCAGCGCGCCGATGTCCCTGCCCAAGTTGCCCGGGTTGTGGCCATTCCGCCGGTTGGAGAGGATCACGATGACGATCTCCTGCTCTGGATAGATGCGCATATAGGTGCGGGCGCCGCGCTGGGCGCCGTCCTTGGCCACCACCGGGGTGCCCTGCTCTGTGCCCACGCTCCAGCCCAGGGCGTAGGCCGTGCAGAACACCGGCGCGGGCACGCTCCACAGCTCGTCCCGGGAGGCCTGGGAGAGGATGGTGCCATCCAGGATCTTCATCCCGAAGCGCACCAGATCGTAGGCCGAGGCCTCCAGGCCGCCCCCCAACACCTTCCAGCTGATGTCGTCCGGGGTCGTCTCCGCGTTGTTGGTGCCGTACAGGCGGGTGCGGTTGGCGTCGCCATCGCTGCGATCCTCCATCTGCAGGGTGGGCAGGTTGAAGGGGGCGGAGAGCTCGTCCTCCACGATGGCGCCGATGCTCTTGCCGGTGGCCCCTTCCAGGGCGGCGCCCAGGACCGTGTAGGCGTGGGTGCTGTATTTGCAGCCGGCCCCCGGCATGTAGACCAGTTGGGTGCCCGGGGTGTTCGGATCGCTGTCCGTGTTCCAGAAAGTCTGGGCCGCGGCCAGGGCTGTGGCGTAGGCCTGGATGGGCACGTTGTAGTCCTCGTAGTGGCCGATGCCCGAACGGTTGCTCAGGAGCTGGCGCAGGGTGTGGGTGTGGTGGGCCGGCAGCGAGGCAATGTAGTCCGCGGTGGGGTCATCCAGGTCGGCGAGGGTTCCCTTCTGGAGCAGCCGCATGGCCAGGACGCCGGCCACGGCCTTGCTCACCGAGGCCAGCCGGTTGAGGGTGCGGGCCGAGTACCAGACGCCGCTGCCCACGTCCTGGTATCCGAAGCCCCGCATGTAGCGGATCACCCCGCCCTGGGCGATGGCCACGCTCATGCCCGGCAGATCGTTCTGGGCCATGTACGCCTGGGCCAAGCTGTCCACCTGGGCCTTCAGGGGCCAGTCCGGCCGGTCGGTGTTCTGGCGCCAGACCCCGGCGTAGCGGTAGCCGCTTCCCGTGGGGTAGATCTCGAAGTCCACCAGACGGTAGCCCAGATCCCGCATGCGGTACCAGCGGTTGCGCCAGCCCGTTTCGGTCATGTCCCGGTACTCCGCCCAGGCTCGACCGTTCCTGTTCTCCACCCAGATCCCGGCGTAGTACTGGACCCCGTTGTGGCGATAGGATTCCACGTCCAGGACCCGGTAGGTGGCCTTGAGTTGGTTGAACTTGTCCGCGAATTCCTGGCTGCTCAGGTTCCGGTACTCCACCCAGGCCAGCCCCTCGGTGTTCTCGACCCAGATCATGGCGTAGCGCAGGCCGCTGGAGGTAGGGTATCCCTCCACATCCACCATGATGTAGCCGTTCTTGCTGTACTCCTGGAACTTGTTCGAGAACTCCTGGCTGGTCAGGTTCCGGAAGGAGGCCCAGGCCAGTCCCTCCCTGTTCTCCACCCAGATCCCCGCGTAGTACCGGGTCCCGCCCAGGGTATAGGCTTCCTGGTCGATGAGGCGATAGCCCTGGTCCCGGTAGCTGACCCACTTGTCATGGAACTGGCTGCTGGTGAGGTTGCGGTGCTCGGCCCAGCCCCGGTTGTCCGTGTTCCTCTGCCAGACGCCGGCCACCCGCTGCTGGCCGTTGACCTCGTCCACCTCGATGTCGATGAGCATGTACTCGTCCTTCATCTGGTTGAACCAATCGCTGAAGGCGCTGCTGGACATGTCTCGTCGGGAGGCCCAGCCGATGGAATCCGGGTCGAAGAGGCTGCTGGGCAGGACGCCGGCCGCTGCCAGGCCGCCGGAAGTCCCCTGGATGCCGTCGCGCGGGCCGGCGGCGTCCGCCGGGCCGGGCTCCTGGGCCAGCGCCAAGGACAAGGATGTGGACATCACGAGGGAGAGGCATAGAAGCAGTGTACACAGGACAGACGCTTTGCCACGGAATGGGGTGTGCATGGTTCTCTCTCCTGGTTGGATACATCGGGCCGGTAGCGGGGTCTGCCTGGAGATCCGCATCTGGAAAAAGGCACTTCAAAAGGTTCGCGATGGCTGCAGCCTATCAGATGCACGCCCGCACCGATAGGGAATGGACCACGGAAGAGAGGTGTCGACGATCACAGCGCCGAGACGGCAGAGAGCGTGCGGGCACCACAGGGTGGCCGGCCCAGGCGAGGACAGCGGATGCCCATACCGGGGTACGCCAACAGCAGATGTCCGCGCCACAGAACTGACGGCAAACTGAAAATTTTTGCCCGTTTGCCCCCCTGCGCGCCCCCATGGTAGAGTTGTAAAGCAGAGAGAAGGTCTTCCTTCGGCCTCCGGACGCACTGGTGGTGGAACCTCTCCACGGCGACATCCACTTCCCGGTCGTGGGACATGTCCACAGCGGAAACATGGTCTCGGCAAAGGTGCTCGCACGACCGTCCCGAATCCCGTGAAGCGCTTTGGGTTTCGTGCCTCTGTCCGAATCTCCGTGGTGGCTGTATCCTGAGCTTCTGAACCGATTTCAGTCGTCCGTATCCGCCCTTTCACACCACAAGGAGGAAGACCATGTTGCCCAGATCCACCCGAGGCCTGTGGTGGGTATCCCTGGTCTTGGTGCTCGGCCTGGTGCTGAGCGCCTGCCAGCAGGCGGCCCCACCGGCAGAACAGCCAGCCCCGGAGGAGGCGGCCGCGCCCCCGGAGGAGGCGGCGCCGGCCGCGGAGGAGGAAGCGGCACCCGCCGAGGCCATCCGGGAGGCCCCCATGTTGCGGGAGAAGGTGCTGGCAGGAGAGCTTCCCCCGCTGGAGGAGCGCATCCCCAAGGAGCCCTACGTGATCCCGGTGTTCGAGAGCATCGGCAAGTACGGCGGGACCTGGCGCCGTTTCGACACGGACAAGAACGGCAACCACCTGGCCATGGCCATGTACGGCCACTCGCCCATCCACTGGGTACGAGATGGCCTGGACAAGCGCCCGGGCCTGGCCAAGGGCTGGGAGTCCAATGAGGACAAGACAGAGTGGATCCTCTACTTCCGGGAGGGGACCAAGTGGTCCGACGGCGAGCCCTTCACCGTGGACGACATCCTCTTCTGGTGGGAGGACATGGCCCTGAATCCGGACTTCCCGGAGAGCCCCCCGGATTGGATGATCGCGGGCGGCAAAACCGCGGAGCTGGAGAAGATCGACGACTACACCTTGAAGTTCACGTTCGCCGCGCCGGCCCCCCTCTTCCCCGACCGGCTGGCCATGTGGCCCAACAGCGGAGTGCCGGATCGGAGCGAGACCTTCGTGGTGCCCAAACACTACCTGATGCAGTTCCACCCCAAGTACTCGGACGAGTACGACACCTACGAGGTCTTCGACGAGAAGCGGCTCTGGCAGATCAACCCGGAGCGGCCGGTCCTGAACGCGTGGATGCCCGTCCTCTACGAACCGGGCACCCGGATGATCCTGGAGCGAAACCCCTACTACTACGCGGTGGATCCGGAGGGGAACCAGCTTCCCTACTGGGACCGGGTGGAGGTGACCTTCGTGGAGGACCTGGAGGTCTCCAAGCTGAAGGTGATCAACGGCGAGCAGGCCTTCTGTGGCCGGCCCTGCAAGTACCAGCCCCTCAGCGAGCTCTCGGTCTTCAAGGATGCGGAGGAGCGGGCCAACCTGAACGTCATGCTCTGGGACGGCGGTTCCGGCACCGGCTCCCTGGTCTACCCCAACTACACCCACCCGGACCCGGAGAAGCGGGCCGTCTACCAGGACAAGCGCTTCCGCCGGGCCCTCTCCCACGCCATCGACCGGGACAAGATCCAGAAGGTGGTCTACTTCGGCACCGGCTTCAAGACCACCGGCACCATGAGCCCCAAGGCCATCGAGTACAACCGCACCGAGGAGGGACGGCGGCTCTTCGAACAGTGGCGGGACCTGGCCGTGGAGTACGATCCCGAAAAGGCCAAGGCCCTGCTGGACGAGGCCGGGGTGGTGGACCAGGACGGCGATGGCTGGCGGGATCTGCCCAGCGGCAAGGAGTTGGTCCTCCGGATCGACATCTCGGCCAATGCCTCCCGAGAACACACCCTGACCGACGAGATCATCAAGGAGAACTGGGAGGCCGTGGGGCTGAAGACCATCATCAACCCGGTACCCAGTGAACAGATCACGGTCATGCAGGAGGGCAACCAGATCGACATCCGGGGCGGCTGGGAGGTGGGCGACGGCCCGAACCACCTGGTCTATCCCCAGTGGGTGGTCCCCATCGGCAACCACCGCTGGGCCCCTCTCTACGGCGCCTGGTACGCGACCCTGGGCACCCCCAAGGAGGGCACGGAGCTGGACAAGGACCCCATGGACCGGAACCCGCCTCGGGAGGAGCCGCCGCCGGACAACCCCGTGACTCGGCTATGGGCCATCTACGACCAGGCCAAGATCGAGCCGGATGACGAGAAACGGGAGCAGCTCGTCTTCGAGATCATGAAGGTGCACATCGAGGAAGGCCCCTTCTTCATCGGCACCGTGGCCAACATCCCCACCATCGTGGTGGCCCAGAGGAACGTGGGCAACGTGCCCACCACCCGGGAACAGCTCGGCACCGGAGGCTTCACCAACCCCTGGATCATGGTCTACTTCGGTGCGGTCTTCCCCGAGCAGTTCTACTACAAGGACATGGAGTAGTCCCCTGCTCCCCTGGCACCGCGTGGCCCGCAGCAGAGCCGGAGGCGCCACGCGGTGCCTTTTTCCAGAGGTGTGGAGGAGGGCCTATGCTGGCCTACATCGCGCGCCGCCTGATCTACATGGTGTCCACCCTGATCCTCATCTCCATCGTGGGCTTCGGCATCATCAACCTGCCCCCGGGAACCTACCTGGACGTCTACATCGCCCAACGGCAGATCCAGGGCACCAGCACCGCGGAGAGCGAGATCGAGGCCCTGCGGAAACGGTTCGCCCTGGATCAGCCCCTCCACGTCCAGTACTGGAAGTGGGCCACCGGCTTTGTCCGGGGCGACTTCGGCCGCTCCTTCCAGTACAACCGAGAGGTGAAGGACCTGATCTGGGAACGGCTGGGCTACACCATCCTCATCTCCGTGGCCACCCTGCTCTTCACCTGGGCCATTGCCATTCCCCTGGGTGTCTACGCCGCGACCCACCAGTACCAGATCGGCGACAACCTGGCCGCGGTGGTGGGCATGGCCGGCCTCTCCATCCCCAACTTCATGCTGGCCCTGGTGCTCATGGTCATCGCCCAGCGCTACTTCGGCCAGTCCGTGGGCGGTCTCTTCTCCAACGAATACATCGACGCGCCCTGGAACCTGGCCAAGCTCTGGGACCTCCTCAAACATCTCTGGCTCCCAGTGGTGGTGGTGGGGACCTCGGGGACGGCCGGGCTCATGCGCATGATGCGGGGCAACCTGCTGGACGTGCTCAACATGCAGTATGTCCAGGCGGCTCGGGCCCGGGGCCTGCCGGAGTACGCGGTGATCTGGAAACACGCGGTGCGCAACGCCATCCATCCCCTCATCATGCTCCTGGGCATGAGCCTGCCCTCCATCATCTCCGGCTCCCTGGTGGTCAGCGTGGTCCTGAGCCTGCCCACCACCGGCCCGCTCTACTTCGAGGCCCTGCGCAACCAGGACATGTTCCTGGCCGGGACCTTCCTCATGTTCCTCTCCACCGCCTTGGTGGTGGGGAACTTCCTGGCCGACCTGCTCCTGGCCTGGATCGATCCTCGCATCCGCTACGAGTGAGGAGGACCGATCGCCATGGCTCAAACGCCCCGACAGAGGCTCTACACCGGCGAGGAGCTGGCCCTGGAGGCGTCGGCCCCCGTGGCCACGGTGGTGGCCACGGACGTGGGCCGCTGGTCCATCTGGTACCTGATCTGGCGCCGCTTCCTCCGCAACCGGCTGGCCGTGGCCAGTGTGGTCGTGCTGGGGATCCTGTACGTGCTGGTCATCTTCGCGGACTTCTTCACCCCATACGACCACCTGACAGTGAACGAGGACTTCGTCCTCCGCCCCCCACAGCGGCTGCGCTGGATCGATCCGGAGGGAAACTTCCGCTGGCGCCCCTTTGTCTACGGCACCCAGACCGTCCTGGACACGGAGAACCTGCTCTGGATCCACGAGGACGACCCCAGCCAGATCTACCCGGTCTACTTCTTCGTCCGGGGCCGCCCCTACAAGATCTTGGGGCTGTTCGAGACGGACATCCACCTCTACGGCGTGGAGGAGCCGGGCACCGTCTTCCTCCTGGGCACGGATCGTCTGGGCCGGGACATGGTGGCCCGGATCCTCTTCGGAGGGCGGGTCTCCCTCTCCGTGGGCCTGGTGGGGGTCACCCTGACCATCCTCCTGGGCTCGATCCTGGGCACCATCTCCGGCTACTTCGGGGGCATCGTGGACATGGTCATGCAGCGGGTGGTGGAGCTGCTCATGTCCTTCCCGGATGTGGCCCTGTGGGCGGCCCTGGCCGCCGCGCTGCCCCCAGATTGGTCCACGGTGAAACGGTTCCTGGCCATCTCCGTCATCCTCTCCCTCATCGGCTGGACCAGCCTGGCCCGCCAGGTCCGGGCCAAGGTCCTGGCCTACCGGGAGATGGACTACACCGCCGCGGCCAAGGCCGCGGGCGCGTCCCACACCCGGATCATCCTGGTCCACATGTTGCCCAATGCGCTGAGCCACATCATTGTGGTGGCCACCCTGGCCATCCCGGGCATGATCCTGGCCGAGACCGCGCTGAGCTTTCTGGGCCTGGGCATCCTGCCCCCCGCGGTGAGCTGGGGCACCCTGCTCCAGGATGCGCAGACGGTCAGCGTGGTGGTGAAACACCCCTGGATCATGATCCCGGGGGCTTTCGTCATCCTGGCCGTCCTCTGCTACAACTTCATCGGCGACGGCATCCGGGACGCGGTGGACCCCTACGCCATCTGACCCGGCCCAACCCGGTGTCCCTCCAGGACCTCTGACCCCAGGATCCGACCATGGACCCTTCGAACGACCCCATCCTCCGCATTCGAGACCTGCACGTCCACTTCCACACCGAGGCCGGGGTGATCCGGGCCCTCTCGGGCGTGGACGTGGACGTGGGACGAGGCCAGGTGGTGGGGCTGGTGGGGGAGAGCGGCTGTGGCAAGAGCGTCACCGCCCAGTGCGTCATGCACATCCTGCCCAAGCCCGGCCGCATCGTCCAGGGCGAGATCGTCTACTACCGCTCCAAGGCCTGTGACCACAGCTCGACCCAGGTGGAAGAGGTCCCCATCACCGGGCTGGATCCCCGGGGCAAGGCCATGCGGGACATCCGGGGCAACGAGATCGCCATGATCTTCCAGGAGCCCATGACCTCCCTGGACCTCCTCTACACCGTGGGGGACCACCTGTTGGAGGCCATCACCCTCCACCAGCAGGTGGACCGACGGGAGGGCCGCGAGATCGGCGTGGAGGCTCTGCGCAAGGTCCGCCTGCCCGAGCCCGAGCGGATCTTCGACAGCTACCCCCACCAACTCAGCGGCGGCATGCGCCAGCGGGTGATGATCGCCGTCGCCCTGAGCTGCAACCCGGCCCTGCTCATCGCGGACGAGCCCACCACCGCGCTGGACGTGACCACCCAAGCCCAGATCCTGGACCTGATGCAGGAGCTGCAGCAGGAGACGGGCATGAGCATCATCTTCATCACCCACGACCTGGGGGTGGTGGCCGAGATGTGCCACCAGGTGGCGGTCATGTACCTGGGCAAGGTGGTGGAACGGGCGGAGGTGGAGGCCATCTTCTACGATCCTCGACACCCCTACACCAAGAGCCTGCTCCGCTCCATCCCCCGGCTGGAGAAGCGCAAACAACGGCGATTGGCCGTCATCCGGGGCAACGTGCCGGATCCATCGGTCATGCCGCCGGGATGCCCTTTCCACCCCCGCTGTCCAGAGTTCATCCCCGGCGTCTGCGATAGGGTGGACCCCCCCATGGTCTCCCTGGACGACGGCCGGGAAGTACGGTGTGTCCTGTTCGCAGATCCCCCACCCCAACCCGCGATGGCCCATGGCCCGGAGGTCCAGCCATGAGCATGCCCTCGTCCATCCCCACGCCCTCTGCCCCGCCTGCCACCCACGGAGAACGCCCGGTGCTGCTGGAGGTGCAGGATCTGAAGATGCACTTCCCCATCCGCAAGGGCTTTCTGCGCCGAACCATGGGCCACGTGAAGGCCGTGGACGGGGTCTCCTTTGCCGTGCCTCGGGGGGATACCTTTGGGCTGGTGGGGGAGAGCGGCTGCGGCAAGAGCACCACCGGACGCTGCATCGTCCGCCTGCTGGATCCCACCGGCGGCCAGATCATCTACCACGACGCCCAGGATGGTCCGGTCCACATCGAGGCGCTGGGCGCGGAGCAGATGCGCAAATACCGGCGCAACCTCCAGATCGTCTTCCAGGATCCCTACTCCAGCCTGAATCCCCGGCTCACCCTGAAGCAGATCGTGGGCGAGCCCCTGGTGATCAATCGGGTCTGCCGGGGCCAGGAACTGGAGGACCGGGTGGCGGAGCTGCTCCGGGCCGTGGGCCTGAGCCCCGAACACATGAACCGCTATCCCCACGCGTTCAGCGGAGGCCAGCGCCAGCGCATCAGCCTGGCCCGGGCCCTGGCCCTGAACCCAGAGTTCATCGTGGCCGATGAACCCGTCTCCGCGCTGGACGTCTCGGTCCAGGCCCAGGTGCTGAACCTGATGGAGGACCTCCAGGAGCAGTTCCAGCTCACCTACCTCTTCATCGCCCACAACATGAGCGTCATCCGCTGGATGTGCCACCACGTGGCCGTCATGTACGTGGGCAAGCTGGTGGAGACGGCCGAGACCGAGGAGCTCTTCGCCCAACCCCGCCACCCCTACACCGAGGCCCTGCTCTCCGCGATCCCCAAGCCAGACCCTCGGGTGAAGCGGGAGCGGATCGTCCTGGAAGGGGATGTGCCCAGCCCGGCCAGCCCACCCTCGGGGTGCTATTTCCATCCCCGTTGCCCCTATGCCGAACCCCGCTGCGCCCAGGAGGAACCCCCGTTGCGGGAGATCACGCCCGGCCACTTCGTCAGCTGCCACCTCGCGGAGAAGCTGTCCCTCCGAGGAGTGAGCTAGAGAACCCATGGGCGTCCACACCATCCTCTGGGAAGGGCACTTCACGCCCGAGGACAAGGCCCGCAGCGACTACGCGTACATCCCCCTGGATCTCCCGGCCCCGGCCCAACGGCTCACCGTGCGCTACACGTACGCCGACGCCGCGCGGGCAGAGGGAGGGAATGCAGGCCCCCCGAGCAGCGTGGTGGACATCGGCCTCTTCGACCCCCGAGGAACGGCGTTCCCTGAGGGTCCAGGTTTTCGAGGATGGAGCGGATCCGCGCGGCGGGAGTTCACCGTGGGCGTGGAGACGGCCACCCCGGGCTATCTCCCAGGCCCCCTGCCGCCGGGGCGCTATCACGTGATCCTGGGCCTCTATCGGATCCACCCAGCAGGGGTGGACGTCCGCATCCAGGTGACTGTCGAGCCCGCGGCTGGGGACGGTGCCGGTCGGAGCTGCAGAGAGGCCTGGGTCTCGGCCGCCCCTCTTGACTACACGAAAAGCCCTGCCCAAAGCCCGGGACAATGGCTCCGGGGGGATCTCCACACCCATACCTGGCACAGCGACGCAGAGGCACCGCCGGCACAGCTCCTCCAGGAGGCCCAGGCCCTGGGCCTCCACTTCCTGGCCGTCACCGACCACAATACGGTCAGCCACCACCGGGAGCTGGCCCAACTGGCCCACCAAGGCCTCGTCCTCATCCCCGGCCAGGAGGTGACCACCTACTACGGCCACATGAACGTGTGGGGCGCAGCCCGCTGGTGCGACTTCCGCTGCCGCACGCCCCAGGAGATGGCCCAGGTCATCGCCCAGGCCCACCAGGCCGGGGGCCTCTGCTCCTTGAACCACCCCAAGCCCGGCGGTCCCCCATGGGAGTACGGCTTCCACCTGCCCGTGGACGCCATGGAGGTCTGGCACACCCCCTGGCCCTTTGGAAATCCCCAGATCCTGGCCACCTGGGACCAACTCCTGGGTCAGGGGCGGCGGCTGCCGGGTGTAGGCGGCAGCGACTACCACTGTCGGCTGCCCAGCTACGCAGGGATCCGCCACCTGGCCATGCCCACCACCTGGGTGTGGACCGCGGATCCCACCCCCCAAGGGATCCTGGCCGCCATCCGCCAGGGCCGTGTATGCATCAGCGCTGGACCCACCGGCCCCCGGCTGGAGCTGGAGGCCACCACGCCCACCGGGCCGGTCCCCATGGGGGGCACGGTACCCCAGGCCCCGGGCAGACTCCCCCTGACCGTGCGGGTCCTGGCCGGGGTGGGCTTCGAGCTCCGCCTGGTCGCGGACGGAGAGGTGGTCTTTCGTCATCCCATCACCCGGGAGGGCGAGACCGTGCGTCCCATCGTACCGGTACGGCGCTACGTGCGGGCAGAGTTGGTAGGGGAGATGCCGGCCCGGCTCCTTCCCAAGGGTGCACCACCAGACCTGGATCGGCGAGCGTGGCGCTGGGCCCTGAGCAATCCGATCTACCTGGCAGGGACTTGATGGGGGACAAGCGGGAGACTCGACGAATGGGCGGCGCTTCCGAGAGGGGACGCTTCGTCGCGTGGGAATCGGTCGTCCAGAGGGTTGCGGTGGGCGCCGTTTGGGCGACGGATCGCTCCTCGCAGCGGGTCGAGATATTTGGAACACCGGGCCATGAAGTGTTCCTTGCGACGCCGCGGCAGGCATGCTATATTTGTGACGCAAGGATGTCATATAGCCCACATTCCGCAGTTACAAGGGGCCGGTGTAGTATTTTTCTACGGCCGGACCCAGAAGACGAAGGATGTGGCGATGCAAGTCGGTCAAATTGGTCACACGGCATGCAGCGGACAGCGGCTTGCGCCGCTCGAATTCACGGGCG